>OGXC01002693.1_pt1 | contig 11572 bp, 8 predicted proteins | sample 1576201 | NCBI WGS metagenome assembly OGXC01 (sample SAMEA3541562, study PRJEB24748) | human gut metagenome | biome: human gut; feature: human-associated habitat; material: faeces | place: China | collected 2012 | reverse complement strand
TTTATGCCACCATGACCGAGGCGGAACGCCGCAGACTGGTGGAAATTTTGATCGATGATCCCGCCGTCCTTGGAGATCGATCTCGTATTTACATAGGAAGAAGTCTTCGGAGCGTTGTGGACCACCTTACATCCGGTATCAAGGTTCTGTCCCTTACCGGCGAATGTGATCCCGGTGAATTCGGATCTTGCGCCCTCACCGTTCAACACGCTCATCGGGTAGAGGTAAGAAACATGGGAACCGAAGGAACCGGATACCCACTCGATGACTCCGCCTTCCTCGACCTTCGCACGCTTTGTGTTTAAATTGTACATATTTTTCGACCAGTTCTCGATCGTGGAGTAGCGGAGCTTTGCGTTCTTTCCGACGTAAAGCTCAACGCATCCGGCGTGAAGATTGGCCACATTGTACTTCGGAGCGGAACATCCCTCGATGAAATGTAAGGATGCGCCCTCATCGACGATGATCAGAGTGTGCTCAAACTGTCCGGCACCCGCCGCGTTTAAACGGAAGTAGGACTGCAGCGGGATCTCGACGGAAACTCCCTTCGGAACATAGACGAAGGAACCGCCGGACCAGACAGCGCCGTGCAGAGCGGCAAATTTGTGGTCATGAGGCGTCACGAGCTTCATGAAGTGTTCTTTTACCATATCGGCGTATTCGCCGGTCAGGGCGCTCTCCATATCTGTGTAGATGACGCCCTGTTCCGCAACTTCCTTGCGGACGTTGTGGTAGACGAGCTCGGAGTCATACTGGGCACCGACGCCTGCGAGAGAGGTGCGCTCCGCCTGCGGGATCCCGAGCTTTTCAAAGGTATCCTTGATCTCCTCCGGGACCTCGGACCAGTCCCCTTTCATCTTTGTGTTGGCACGGACGTAGGTCGCGATGTTGTCCATGTTTAAGCCTTCGATGGACGGGCCCCAGTCCGGAACCTTCATTTCATGATATACTTTTAAGGAATTTAACCGGAAATCATGCATCCACTCCGGATCATGCTTCTCTTCGGAGATCTTTTCCACAATGTCCTCGGTGAGACCGTTTTTAATACGGTAAGCGTCCTTCTCGTCATTGCGGAAGTCGTACATGTTGCGGTCAACGTCCTCAACATACGTCTTTTCCTTCATTCGTTGTTCTCTCCCTTCTCGTTTGCGGAAGCGATAAACTGCTCGAAGCCGTTCACATTGATCTCATCGACGAGAGAACCATCGCCCTCGGCAACCAGGCGGCCGTCTACGAGAACATGGGTCTTGTCCACATGGAGAGACTCCAGGATCCTTGTGCTGTGGGTGATGATGAGGAGCGCGCCGTCCTTGCTCTTCTGATACTCCTCGATTCCCTTGGAAACGGTGCGGACCGCATCGACATCGAGACCGGAGTCTGTCTCATCGAGGATCGCTAAGGATGGATTTAAGAGGAGAAGCTGCAGGATCTCCGCTTTCTTTTTCTCACCGCCGGAAAAGCCCACATTCAGGTCGCGCTCAGCATAGGAAGCGTCCATCGCCAGCAGTTGCATCGTCTCGGCAAGCTTCTTCTTGAAGTCCCAGAGGCGGATGCGCTTGCCGGTCTTCTGCTCGAGCGCACTGCGAATAAACGCGCTGAGCGTCACGCCGGGCACCTCGAGCGGATTCTGAAACGACAGAAAAATACCCTTCTTCGCGCGCTCGTTGACCGGCAGCCGTGTGATATCCTCGCCGTCAAAGACGATCTTTCCGGCCGTGACCGTGTACTCCGGATTGCCGGTGATCGCATAGCCGAGCGTGGACTTGCCGGTGCCGTTCGGCCCCATGAGCACATGCGTCTCATCCTTGCCGACGGTCAGGTCCACGCCGTGCAGGATCTCTTTCTCGCCCGCACTCACGTGCAGGCCGCTGACTTCAAGCAGGTTGCTGTTCATATATGTATCCTCCGTTCCCAATGGCAAACCGTGCCTGACGGCACGGCTGCATACGCATACACCAATTCAGAGAGGCTCAGGATGGTCCGGCACAAAATCCTACCTCATCGAGATGAATTATATGCCTATATTCCTATGTTGTCAATAGGAATATAGGATCAAGGCAGCAAAAAAAGCACGCACGACTCAATAGCCGTGCGTGCTTTTGACACAGATGCTCAGAATTGGAACAGGTTCAGGCCGATCTCCTCACTGTGAAAACGATCCACTCTTCCGTCGATAACCGTGATGACCATCTCACAGGTGGCGCTGATAACGGCGCGGTTGAGATGCCCGCCGAACACTTCGCCCTTCTCATTACCGGCGCTCATGTGCAGGTGCGTGTAAAACGCGCCGTCCATCGTGTTGATCGTGCCGGTCAGCGAGACGATCTCGAAATCGCCCGCGAACGAATTGGCGTGGTACTGCTTTTCGGCCGTGTGGAACACGCCGACCGTAAACTCCCCGACTGCACCGAGCGCCTGCACGCTCGCGAGCTTGATCTGCTCGGCCTGCGCAATGGCCGCAACCTGCTCAAGCACTTCTTCCCCACGGTCGATGCGGGCGACGATGGTGTTTCCAAATCTTCGATACTCCATGGTTCTCCTCCTTTGCTTCGTTACCGCAATTATACCGCGCCCCCCTGCCGGCCGCAAGGGGGCGCAGGAAATTATTCGAGCTCGAATGCGCCGGTATAGAGCTGGTAGTACACGCCCTTTTCGGCGATGAGCTTTGCATGGTTGCCGCGCTCGATGATGCGGCCATGGTCAAGCACCATGATGACGTCCGCATTCTTGACCGTCGAGAGCCGGTGCGCGATGACGAACACCGTGCGCCCCTCCATGAGCTTATCCATGCCGCTCTGCACGAGCGCCTCCGTGCGGGTGTCGATGGAGCTGGTCGCCTCGTCGAGGATCATGACCGGCGGATCGGACACAGCCGCGCGTGCGATGCTCAGCAGCTGCCGCTGGCCCTGGCTCAGGCCGCTGCCGTCGCCCTTGAGCACGGTGTTGTAGCCGTCGGGCAGCATGCGGATGAAATGGTCGGCATTGGCAAGCTTCGCCGCCGCGATGCATTCGTCATCCGTCGCGTCCGGATTGCCGTAGCGGATGTTCTCCATGACGGTGCCGGTGAAGAGGTTCACGTCCTGGAGCACGATGCCGAGGCTGCGGCGCAGATCTGCCTTGCGGATCTTATTGATGTTGATGCCATCGTAGCGGATCTTGCCGTCGGCAATGTCGTAAAAGCGGTTGATGAGGTTTGTGATCGTCGTTTTTCCGGCGCCGGTCGCACCGACGAAGGCGACCTTCTGGCCGGGCTCGGCGTAGAGCGTGATGTCATGCAGGACCTCTTTGTCCGGCGTATAACCGAAGTCCACGTGATCGAACACGACGCGCCCGGCAAGCTTCGTGTATGTGACCGTGCCGTCGCCGTGCGGGTGCTTCCACGCCCAGAGACCGGTGTGGTGGTCGGTCTCGGCGAGCGTGCCGTTTTCCTCCTTGGCGTTGACAAGCGTCACATAGCCGTCGTCCGTCTCCGGCTCGGCATCCATGAACGCGAAAATGCGCGATGCGCCGGCCAGTGCTGTGACGATGGAGTTGAACTGGTTGGAGATCTGCGAGATCGGGTTTGTAAACCCGCGCGAGAGCGTGAGGAAGGATGCGATCATACCGAGCGTGAGCGTGTTCATGCCCGTCAGGCCGAGGTTCGGCGTGCCGGCAATCGCCATCGTGCCGCCGATGACGGCGATGATGACATACTGCAGGTAACCTACGGCGTTCATCATCGGCATCATGCTGTTGGCCATGCCGCTGGCGCGCGCGGCGTTTTCCGCCCAGACGCGGTTGCGGCGGCGCAGCTCCGCCTTGCTCTGCCCCTCGTGGCAGAAGACCTTGACGACCTTCTGGCCGTTGACCATCTCCTCAACATAGCCGTTGAGATCAGCCAGCGCCGTCTGCTGCGCCATGAAGTAGCCGCCGATGCGGCCGGTGAGCTTGCGCACGAACACGAGAATGAGCGCCATGACGGCGCACACGATCAGCGTCAGCCAGATGCTGATGTACAGCATGCAGAAAAACACTGCCGCAAGCGTGAACACAGACGATACGAGCTGCGCCATGGACTGCGCGATCATCTGGCGCAGCGTATCGGTATCGTTTGTGTACAGGCTCATGATGTCGCCGTGCGTATGCGTGTCAAAGTAGCGGATGGGCAGGCTCTGCATCTTCTCAAACATCTCGTCACGGATGCGCTTGAGCGTGCCCTGGGCGATCGTGACCATGCGGCGGTTATACAGCCACGTGGCCAGCGTGCCGACGAGGTACACGCAGCCGATGGTGATCAGCGCACGGATCAGGCCGGAATAGTCCGGCGACGCTGTGCCGAGCATGGGCACAATATAGCCGTCGATCAGCTTTTGCAGGAACATGGACGAGGCCGCGCCTGCGACCGCGCTCAGCAGGATGCAGACCGTCACGAGCACGAGCGTGCCCTTATAGGCGCGCATATACGACAGCAGGCGCTTGAGCGTCTGGGAATCAAACTTCGGGCGTTCAGGCATCGTCCTCGCCTCCCTTCTGCTGGGACTCATAGACCTCGCGGTAAATTTCGCACGTGCGCAGCAGCTCATCGTGGCAGCCGACGGCGTCAATGTGGCCGTCATCGAGCACGACGATACGGTCCGCGTTCAGCACCGAGCTGATGCGCTGCGCGATGATGATCTTCGTCGTCTCCGGGATATAGGCGGAAAGGGCCTGCTGAATCTGCGCATCCGTGCGCGTGTCGACGGCGCTCGTCGAGTCATCGAGAATGAGCACCTTCGGCTTTTTCAGCAGCGCGCGGGCGATGCACAGGCGCTGCTTCTGGCCGCCGGAGACGTTCGTGCCGCCCTGCTCGATATAGGTGTCATAGCCGTCCGGCATGGCGGAAATGAATTCATCCGCACACGCGAGCACGCAGGCGTGACGGAGCTCCTCGTCCGTGGCGTTTTCGTTACCCCAGCGGAGGTTTTCCTTGATCGTTCCGGAAAACAGCTCGTTTTTCTGCAGCACCATGGCAACGGCGTTGCGCAGCGTCTCCAGATCATAATCGCGCACGTCCACGCCGCCGAGCGTCAGCCTGCCGCCGATGACATCGTACAAACGCGGGATGAGCTGCACGAGCGAGGACTTGGACGCGCCCGTGCCGCCGATGACGCCGATCGTCTCGCCGGAACGGATGTGCAGATCAATGTCATCGAGCACCTTTTTGTCCGCCTTGGAGGCGTAGACAAAACTCACATGGTCAAAATCAATGGCGCCGTCGCGCACGGCCATGACCGGGTGCTCAGGATTTTGAATGTCCGTCTTTTCCTCGATCACCTCGGCGATGCGGCGCGCGGACGAGAGCGAGATCGTCAGCATGGCAAAGACCATGGACAGCATCATCAGGCTCGAGAGGATCTGCATGGCATAGGTGATGAGCGCAGTGAGGTTGCCGGTCGTCAGGCCGAGTGCCGGATCGTTGCCGCTGGCGATGATGGCCTTCGCGCCGAGCCAGGAGATGATGATCATGCATGCATAGATGCACGACTGCATCAGCGGCGCGTTGAGCGTGATGAGCCGCTCGCCCTTGGAAAAGTCCTTGTAAATGCGCTCGGAAATGGCGCCGAATTTGCGGATCTCGTGCTGTTCCTGATTAAAGGACTTCACGACACGGATACCGCGGACATTTTCCTGCACGACGTTATTGAGCTCGTCATATGTGCGGAAAACGCGCGTGAAGATCGGGAACACGCTGCGGATGATGAAAAACAGCGCCACGGCAAGGATCGGCAGAATGATGAGAAACGTCATGGAGATGTCACGGCTGATGCGGAACGACACGATCATGGAAAAGACCAGCATGACCGGTGAGCGGATCGCCATACGCATGAGCATCTGAAAGGCGTTCTGCACGTTCGTGACATCCGTCGTCAGGCGCGTGACGATGGACGCAGTGGAAAACTTGTCGATGTTGGAAAACGCAAAGGTCTGCACGTTGTTGTACATATCCTCACGCAGGTTCGCGCCAAAGCCGACGGATGCACGCGCCGCGATGCGCGCCGCGAGCACGCCGGTCGCCAGCTGGAACGCCGCCAGCAGCAGCAAAAATGCGCCGAACTTCCAGACCGCCGCCATGCTGCCGCCCTCAATGCCGAAGTCAATGAGGTTGGACATGAACAGCGGGATCACGATCTCAAACACGACCTCCAGCGCCGAGAGCAGCACCGTCACGAGCGCGGGGCCTTTGTTTTCCCGCAGGCTGCGGGATAATGTATGAAGCATGGATTTCCTCCTTCCTGAATCGCGGACCGATCAGCCGAGGTTGGCATAGATCGTGCGCAGCGCCGATTCCAGCGCCGCGATCTGTTCCGGCGTCAGCGAGCGCAGCATCTGCTGCTCCGTTGCCTGGATCGTGGCGTGCATATCCCGCGCGACCGCGGCAGCGCGCTCCGTCTGGCTGACGATCTTGCTGCGTTTGTCCGCCGGGTCGAGCCGGCAGCGCACGAAGCCGTTTTGCTCCATGCGGCCGATGATGCCAGCCACCGTCGGGTGCGACACCTGCAGAAACCCTTCGATCTCCTTTTGCGTCGCCTGCCCGCCATTGCGGGCCAGATAGCCCAGCACGCGGCTTTGCGTCAGCGTCAGCCCCTGCTGCGCGAGATCGGCATCTGCCCGCATTTTGATCTTATCCGTAATCATCTTTAATAGACATCCGATTTGAAATTGCTCCATGATACACCTCCAAATGTGTAGCACGCTACGCATTATAGCGATCATATTTTGAATCGTCAAGAGACGTCACAAATTGTTTACATGCGAAAAAAGCCCGCCTGCCGAAGCAGACGGGCTATACAGAAAAAGATTACAGGTGCTGGTCGCGGTCGATCTTGTCGTAGTGCTTGAGCAGGATGCCCTCCATGACGGAAGTCAGCTTCATGTCCAGGTTCCAGAAATAGATGACAAACGTGACCACGAACGCGCCGAGTGCGCCGAGCGACACACCCGCAAGGGCCTTGAGCAGCTTGCATTTCAAATTGTTCATGTTCGATCTCCTCTCTGATTACCAGGACTTCTCGTCCTTCAGGATCTCCAGGCTCGGATCCACAGGCTCTTCCTGCATGACGGTGCGCATATAGTCATTGACCTGCTGACGCACGCCCTGCCGCGAGATGACACGCGGGTCGAACAGATCGTGCGTGACCCAGACGAGGTGGATGCCGTGCTCGCGGGCGCGCTCTTCAAACAGACCGTGCATGCCGTCGAGTGCCTTGCAGCTCATGTGCTCCCAGAGAATGACCATGTCGGCATTGAACTGCTCGCAGAACTCCCACAGCTCATCAAGCAGCACCTTGTAGCCGCCGTGCGTGCGGTTGCGCATGATCATGTTTTCGGTCAGCCATGCCATATCGTAATACGCCTGCTCACGGTTTTCGGGCGTGTCAGTCGTGGCGAGCTCGCGCGTCGAGACCATGGAGAGCATATCCGTCAGCGGCACGATGCCCCAGCAGTTGAGCAGCCAGACGAGGAAGTCCATGTAGAAGTGCGATTGCACGCCCCAGACGATGGCGCGGTGGCGGTACTCGTTGGCGGCCTTCTTCTGCTTGCGGTAGGCACGCTCGGCGAGCTGGGTGATCTTGCGGTCGACCTCGCGGAATGCGGGCACTTTGCCGCAGATGGCCATGTAGTTCGTCTCCGTGTACAGCGCGAGGTTGGAGCCAAAGACCTGCGGATAGTCGGTCTTGTTCATCTCCAGCCACTCGAGGCGGCACTTGGTGGCGTAGTTCACGCGCTCGGCGCACTCGAAGTACGCCTTCCAGTCCCACTTCTCGCCGGTGTGCTCCTCGATGAAGGCGATGGCATTTTTGATCTCCTGCGCGGCGTAATCCTGCACGTCGTCCTCGCGGTGGCGCAGAGGCGCAGCGAGCTGGAATACCGGGATGCCGTCCTCAAGCTCGAGACGCTTGGAAATGACGCCGTTTCCGAGCAGGGAGCCGTCGCACGTCGTGTTGCACTGCACGGCGCACGCGCCGAGCACCGGCGCGTCGTCGTCGATGGACACGCCGGCTTCCGCCTCCGGCATCGGGCAGACATCGCCCGCGAGGCCGTACTCCTGCGCGACGTCGATATAATGCTCGGCGGCGTGCTGGTTGAGCAGCACGGAGACATAGGTCGACGGCGTCTCACGGCTCAGGCCCTTGAGCGTCGGGAAGCCCATCATGACGGCGGTCATCTCGTTTTCGTCCACGAGCACGACCTTGTCGGAGAATTTCTTGTCCTTGCCGATGCGGCGGTCGCCGCGGAAGAGACCGTCGAGCAGCTTTGCCACGTCCTCGATGATAAGATCCTGCTCCAGGTGGCAGATGCGCAGATATTCGTCGCGCAGGCCCTGGGTGTGGCGGTCGACCATCATGGGCACGGCCAGATAGTTGGCCATCCAGCGATAGCGGAACATGGCCTTGATGTTGCGCGGCTTGGAGACCATCTTCGCCATGGTGATCCAGTTGTGCAGCCAGCGGGAATAATCATAGAGCGTGTCGGTCACGCCGCGCCACTCGCGGCGGTTGCGGACCTTGCCCTCGGTATAGAACTTACCGAAGTTTTCACAGCCGATTCTCTTGTTGGACATCACTGTTTTCCCCCTTGAATCTTCTTGATCTCCATGCTTTCCACGAATGCCTGCACACGGGTGCGCATCTGACCGGAGGAAGCGATGTTATACGGGCGGTCAACGGACAAAACGGGATAGCCGTAGTCATCGTTGAGGATGTGCGAGCCGAGCATGCGCTCATACGCCCACGGATCGCAGAACTTGATCTGCTCGTAAATGATGCCGTCGGCCTCGTACTCCTTGGCGAGCTGATTGACGTATTCGCGGCGGCCGATCATCTTGGGCATGTTCATGTAGCGCGGACACTGGGCGCGGTTCATGTACTGGCGGCAGATCTGGGTCAGCGCGTCCTCATCGTCCGTCAGCACGATCGGGTCGCGGCCCGGGAACGAGACGTAGCAGAAGCGGTCGGCGCAGACGTACGCGCCAGTCTCCTCGACGAGCTTGATGAAGTCAATGTCATCGACCTCAGAGCCGACGACGACCACACGCGCGCGGTAGGGGTTCTTCTTGTCCGGGCGGCGGGTCTTGAGCTCCTTGAGCGTCTCCTCGAGTTTGTCGATGAGCAGATACTTCGGCGCGACATAGGTCGCAAGCGTGATGACGTGGAATTCGTAGCCCGTGATGCGCGGGTCGGGGCCCTTGCGGTACTCGCCGATGGCGCGGATGAGCTCGCACACGCGGTTGTGCTCGGCGACAGATTTGCGGATGGCCTCATCCGAGACGTCAATGCCATAGACATCGTGCAGCGGCGTGAGGATATGGTTGCGGCACTGCAGAACGTACAGGTTCAGGCCGTTGTCGTCCGCCTTCATCGGGATCTCCATGTACTCGAAGAAGAACTTCGGCTTGTCCTTGCCCATGGTCTTGAGCAGCTCCATGTTCTCCACGGCGCGGTTCATCATCGAGCAGCCGTCCGGCGTAATCATGCAGTCGGCAAAGTTGTAGCCGCCTTCAATGGCGCGCTCGAGCAGCGCGCGGCTGTACTCACACAGGAAGCTGGTCATATAATACGTGGCCATTTCCATAGAGCCGGTGCGCGGTGCGCGCAGGCGCGTCGAGAAAGCGCCGGGCAGGTTCAGCAGCGGCTCGGGCGTGTTTTCGCAGGCATAGGCAACGCAGATCTTCCCCTCGTTCTGCGCCTGAGCAATCAGGTCATTGTGCGCTTCCTGCAAAAGGTTTTCGAAGTACAAAAGATGTTTCAGGTCTTTCATGGTTCACTCCCTCTTCGTTCGTGTTTCTATCAAAAGCGGCTGCGCGACCGCTTCTGTCTCTTTTGCTGCCCATAGGCAGGGAGGCGTGCCGGAATCAACGCGCCTCGATCTGTTTGATATTGATCTCATTGCCCTGCTGCAGCCAGGTGTTGCCGCTGCCGCAGTGCGGGCAGGTCTTGCCGTATTGTACGGTCGGGTAAGTGGTCTTACAGTCGTCGCACCAGGTGACGGCCGGAATGATCTCATACAGGAATTTCGTGCCCTGAATGATCGGCTCCTTCTTGGTATACCAGTTCCAGCAATCTTCAAGATATTCCGGCACAATGCCGGAGACCTCACCGAATTCGAGCGTGACCGACTCGATCTCGGTGAGGTTGTTTTCCTTGGCAATCTCCTGCACCTGCTTGACGACATAAGTAACGATACTCAGCTCGTGCATGGGGGCTCCTTTCAAGCGGGCGGGGTTCTGTGCCCGCCTCATAATGGATGGATTACTTTTTCTTTTCCGCCAGGGACTTCTTGATGATCTTCACCTGACGCTTGGCAGCATAGGGGCCGATGGCCTTGAACTTGTCCTCGGCCGGGATCATCTTGCTGTTTTGCGGACGCACGCGCTTGAGGTGGATGGCGTCAAACTCGCACTTGGTCGTGCAAATGCCGCAGCCGATGCACTTGTTCGGATCGACGACGCTGCGGCCGCAGCTCAGGCAGCGGGACGCCTCGGAGCGGATCTGCTCTTCGGTGAACGTCACGCGGTCGTCCTGCATGGTGCGCACCTTCTTGCTGTCGATGGCAACGGCGGCACGCGCGGGCTTTTTGATCTTCTCGGTCGGCAGAACGATATCGTCCTTGTTGAGCTCCTTGAACTCGCGGGTGTTGCGGTGGATCGTCAGGGTCTGGCCCTTGTTGACGAAGCGGTGGATGGACACCGCGCCCTCGCGGCCGGTCGCGATCGCGTCGATCGTGTACTTCGGGCCGGTGGCGCAGTCGCCGCCGACGAAGATATCGGGCTCATTGGACTGGAACGTCACGGCGTCGTGTGCGATCAGGCGGCCGTCAGCCGTCTCCGCCGCGGTGCCGGCCAGAACGTCGCCGTAGACCGAGCGCTGGCCGATGGCGACCAGAACGTTGGAGCACGGGACGGTGATGGTCTCATTCTCGTCATAGACCGGGGCGAACTTGCCGCTCGCGTCGCGGACGGACACGCAGCGCATCAGCTCGATGCCGGTGACCTTGCCGCCCTCGCCGAGGATGGCCTTCGGCGCCCAGGAGTTGTTGATGACGACGCCGTCGGCGATGCCGGCGTTCTTCTCGTCCGGAACGGTGGGCATCTCCTCGTCCTTCTCGAGGCAGTACATGTTCACGCTGCCCTTGGTCAGACGCAGGGCCGCGCGCGCCACGTCGATGGCCGCGTTGCCGCCGCCGATGACGACCACATCGCCCGTGAGCTTCTTGAGCTTGCCGGCGTTGACTTCACGCAGGAAGTCGAGACCGCTCTTGACGCCTTTGAGATCCTCGCCGGCGATGTTGAGCTTCGCCGCCTGCTGCAGGCCGACCGCGACGTAGAACGCCTGGTAGCCCTCTTCGCGCAGCTGCTGGATGGTGATGTCCTTGCCGACTTCGACGCCGCATTTGAACTCCACGCCCATCTCGCGCAGCACATCGATCTCGGACTTGACCACGTCCTTGCCGATGCGGAAGCTCGGAATGCCGTTGACGAGCATGCCGCCGGGCACGGCTTCCTTCTCGAACATTTTATTGTTCCATCATCGGGAAAGTTGCGCGTGACAAACGG
>OGXC01002692.1_pt1 | contig 11575 bp, 9 predicted proteins | sample 1576201 | NCBI WGS metagenome assembly OGXC01 (sample SAMEA3541562, study PRJEB24748) | human gut metagenome | biome: human gut; feature: human-associated habitat; material: faeces | place: China | collected 2012 | reverse complement strand
TAAATATATTGCTTTTTATGCATATATAAATTGTTGTAAGACAAATTCCAGTTTGTATGGGGCGATAAAATCAGAATTTGAGAGAGGATTGAATATGAATAAGGAATGGTCTGAACTTAATAAAACAATGCAGGCACAAATAAAAAAGAAAGATACTTATAAGAGGGGTATTGATACTTTACTTACTTTACGAAGTCAGTTAATACAAACCTTAGTATCTTTCAAAGAAGAATTATGCAGAGAAGATTTTAACTCAATCCCCTTCATAAACGCTGATGGTTATCATAGTAAGACGATTGCTTATTCTATTTGGCATATTTTCCGCATTGAAGATATAGTTGTGCATACAGTGATAAATGAAGATGAACAAGTATTTTTTGCAGGCAATTATCAAGAGCGTATCAATTCACCTATCATTACAACAGGAAATGAACTCATGAAACAGCAGATTGCAGACTTTTCAAAACAGCTTAATCTGGAAGAATTATATTTATATATTTTCGAAGTATGGGAAAGCACTGAGAAAATGCTTGAACGGTTATCTTATGATGAATTGAAAAGAAAAATACCGAAAGAAAGAAAAGGATACTTAGAATCGTTGAATGTAGTAAACGACAATGAAAAAGCAATTTGGCTGATTGATTATTGGTGTAATAAAGATATTTGTGGACTAATTCAAATGCCGTTTTCAAGACATTGGATTATGCACACAGAAGCCTGTTTGCGTATAAAGAACAAGATACATTCATAGGCAAAAATTTCAGTTTGTAGAACTAAGGAAATTGGAATTTAAGGAGGAATAAAGTATGGTTAGTGATTTTATAAGAGCAGCATTTCCATGGATTTTAATGGGTTTATTTGTAGCAATCAGTTGTTCCCTTATGAGTAAAAAAGAGAAATAAATTCCTGTTTGTATTTATAAAAGAGAAAAAATGAGAAAAGTAGTTTTATTTATTGCCATGAGCCTTGACGGATATATTGCGGACGGTAATGGTGGAGTAGCTTGGCTAAATGGTCATGGAAATGACAATGAAAACATCGACACTTATACAGAATTTACCAAAGATATAGATACTGTCTTAATGGGGTGGAATACTTCTCATCAGGTTGTTACTGAACTTTCTCCGCAAGAATGGGTATATAATAAATTTACAACTTATGTATTAACACATAAAGAGTGCAATTCTTCCCAACAAATTCATTTTACAAGTGAAAATCCTGTTTTATTATTGGAACGGCTAAAACAAGAAGCAGGAAAGGATATTTGGATTTGTGGCGGAGCAAATCTTGTTCAGCAGTTGGTAAGCAAAAATATGATTGATAAATATTACATTTCTGTTATTCCTACTCTGTTAGGAAATGGGGTTCGTCTTTTGGGCAACATAGACAGGGAAATAAAGTTAAGGCTTTGTAAAACACAGACTTATAACGGAATAACCGATTTGATTTATATGCGTAGATAACTAGAGAGAAACAGAAAAGCTGTTAAACCGACGGAGCGATCCGACCACGTTGGCGGGAAAATCCTTAAGATTTTTCCGCCATGCTTGCAAGGGGGCGGTTCGCTTCGGCGGTTCGGCGAGCTTGCGAGCCGTTCAAAGCCCCCGTTATCTAACAGGGGGGTACTATTACAAAAGACAAGAGCAAAAACAAATACAAAACTGCTGATATGCAACGATTTATAAAGTTATAAGAACTTATTTCACTTCACACCCTATTCTTTTTACCCGACAGGTCTAAAACAGCATATCAATAGAATATAAATATAAGATACAAGGTGTATGCTCCTATGAGTATATGCCTTTTTTGATTGGAGGAATAAAGCATGAATGATATAAAATTTATTGAAACATTAAAACAAAAGAGAAATGCCTGTGATTATTCGCAATCACGACTGGCACTGGAACTACAAATCAGCAGGCAGAACTTAAATGAAATTGAAAACGGAAAAACAAAAGCCAGTAAAGAAATGAAACATATACTTCTACATTATCTTGATTATTGTAATTGTACACAGCCTTTCACTTTAACGATTGACTATCTGCGTGTTCGTTTTCCTACCACAGACGCATTGGAGATTATAAAAAATGTACTGGCAATGAAAAGCAAATATTTTATACATGAAGATTATGGAATGTTTGGTTATGAAGAACAGTATATCTATGGGGATATTAGTGTAAATGCTTCTAAAGATAGTTCTATGGGTGTTTTATTAGAATTAAGAGGTATGGGGTGTCGGAATTTGGAATATGTTTTACAGGCAAGAGGGATAGACTGGTATTCCTTTTTAAGCTGTTGTATAGATTATCAAGGCGTTTTTAAACGTATAGATTTAGCAATCAATGATATGGGCGGATTGCTGGATATAGAAATTCTAAGGGAACGCTATTATGCCAACAAGGTATGGAAACGTTCAAGAACCCATGAAGCAGTAGACAGCGGAAAATTATCGGGTACAAATGGAGATACTGCAAAAACTTTTTATATTGGTTCAAAGAGTAGTTCTATTTACTTTTGCTTGTATGAAAAAGAAAAGGAACAAAAAAGCAAGGGCATAAAAACAGACATTAAGAACCGCTTTGAAATTCGTTTGAAAAATGGAAAAGCAGAACAAACGATAGAACAACTTGTTTTTTCAAGAAATCCCGAACAGACCATAGCAAATCTTATCCTCACACAAATAGATTTTCCCGATTATATTTTATGGGATATATTTTTAGATAATGTAACGACTTCACTTCCATTTATTATGACACCTGTTGCTGTCAATATGGATAAAACAAAACGCTGGTTAGAAAGACAGGTCATGCCCTCTTTATTGATGATAAAAGAGATTGAAAAGAAAACAGGAGCAAAGTATCTGGAAGAAATCGACAGGCATACAAGACTAACAGAAAAGCAGGAATTAAAAATCAAACAAATGACAACAGATATAGCAGATATGATTGAGAAAGATACCGCTGTTCCACAAAGGAATGACGGTATTTTTTAATTTCTTCAAAAAATCTGCAACAAAACGGCTACTTGTGTACAGATATGGTGCGAGGAAAGGAAATCTAACTTTTTAAATAAGGTCATAAAATCTTCCTTTGGTGTACAGATACGGAATGTAAGAAGAAATTGAAATTTTTTTGAAAAACCTGCAACAAAATAAGACTTCTATTCCTTATATGGTGCGAGGAAAGAAAATCGAAACTTTTTTTGAAAACAGGTCATCAAATCGGTGGTTGCTGTCCTTATATGGTGTGAAAGAAGAAACTATTTTCATTTTTAACTTAACAATCCGTAGTTTCCGTTCCCTATATGGAGCAAAGAAAATCTTTCATTCCATTTTTGGCAGGAACGGTAGTGTATGGGGAGTTAGGGCGTGGAAAGAAAAACAATCTTTTTTCATCATCAACTTAGCAAACCGATACTTGCTATCCCTATATGGTGCATGAAAAGAAGTTAAAATTTTTCTATTTCAACTTAGCAAATGGACGTTTGCTGTACAGATAGTAGTGAAAAAGGGAAAAAGTTTTGAATTTTAGTTACATTTCTCCTCTTTTCCAACGCGGTATATAGGAAAGATGATTTTCTTCTTTCAATCGTTCTTTGACAACTGAATAAAGCAATTCAATACGTTTGACAGACAGCGAGCCGTTGAAACAGATACGCCATGACCTTTCCCCTGCAAAAGCGAGCGATAACCTATCTGTGTTCTTGTAAAAGACTTGTCCTCTTTTATCGCTATGACCTGTGCTGTCAGATAATGATACTCCCGTACAGCCACAGCTTGAGCGTTCAGAGCGTCGCACGCAATGGGTACGGCTACATAAGAACTATGCAGAGGTGGAACTCCTGTGGGCTATGACAAAAGCCGTTGAATTGCTTAGAAAGATTTTACAGAAAGGGGGTATGTGTTATTGATAATGCTGTAAAAACAATTCAAAAGAAAAATGGCAAGTGTGGCATTGGCAACAGAGGAAAGACAAAGATTGTTGTAAAAGAGCATTTTTCCGAAAAGGGAAAGACAATGGAAGAACTTCTAACGGATGTCATGTTGGAAAAAGCAAAGCAGACAATCGCATAAAATCGGTGCAGTTGTAAGAAATAGATTGAATGACAAAAAGTACCCGTGTTATACTTTACTTGCAAGCAGGTATTGTAAACACGGGTTAGTTATAAAGGAGGATAACTGACAATGAAACAACAGATTTACAATACTGCACTTTATCTTAGGTTAAGCCGAGATGATGAATTACAGGGCGAAAGTTCCAGCATTACCACACAAAGAAGTATGTTGCGTCTATATGCAAAAGAACATCATTTGAATGTGATTGATGAATATATTGATGACGGCTGGTCGGGAACAAATTTTGAAAGACCGAGCTTTCAAAGAATGATTGAGGATATAGAGGCAGGAAAAATCAACTGTGTTGTAACAAAAGACTTATCACGACTTGGCAGAAATTATATTATGACAGGGCAATATACTGAATTGTATTTTCCCAGCCATAATGTCCGTTACATAGCGATTGACGACGGTGTAGACAGCGAAAAAGGCGAAAGTGAGATTGCACCATTTAAGAACATCATCAATGAATGGGTAGCAAGAGATACGAGCCGTAAAGTGAAATCAGCGTTTAAGACAAAATTTGCAGAGGGTGCGTATTATGGGGCTTATGCTCCGTTAGGATATAAGAAACACCCCGACATCAAAGGGAAACTGTTGATTGATGATGAAACAAAATGGATTATTGAAAAAATCTTTTCCCTAGCTTATCAAGGTTACGGAAGTGCAAAAATCACAAAAATACTGCGAGAAGAAAAAGTCCCGACAGCGTCTTGGCTGAATTTTACAAGGTATGGTACTTTTGCTCATATCTTTGAGGGAAAGCCCGAAAGCAAGCGTTATGAGTGGACGATTGCTCATGTAAAGGCGATATTGAAAAGTGAAGTCTATATCGGGAACAGCGTTCATAATCGACAGTCAACCATTTCTTTCAAAAGCAAGAAGAAAGTACGAAAACCCGAAAGCGAATGGTTTCGAGTAGAAAACACGCATGAACCGATTATTGACAAGGAAGTGTTCTATCGTGTACAGGAGCAGATAAAATCAAGGCGTAGACAGACAAAGGAAAAGGCAACGCCGATATTTGCAGGGTTTGTCAAGTGTGCGGATTGTGGTTGGTCTATGAGGTTTGCGACAAATAAGGCAAATAAAACACCGTATAGTTATTATGCTTGCAGTTACTACGGGCAGTTTGGTAAAGGTAATTGTTCTATGCACTACATTCGTTATGACGTGCTGTATCAAGCTGTATTGGAACGATTGCAGTATTGGGCTAAGGCAGTACAGCAGGACGAAGAAAAGGTATTGCATAAGATACAGAAAGTCGGCAATGCAGAGCGAATACGGGAAAAGAAGAAAAAGGCAAGTGCCTTGAGGAAAGCCGAGAACCGACAAAATGAGATTGACCGTTTATTTGCGAAAATGTATGAAGATAGAGCCTGTGAGAAGATAACGGAACGAAACTTCATCATGCTGTCGGGGAAATATCAAAAAGAGCAGATAGAACTGGAACAGCAGATAACCAACCTAAGAGAAGAATTAAGTAAAATGGAACAGGATATGATAGGTGCTGAAAAGTGGATTGAGTTAATCAAGGAGTATTCCGTACCAAAGGAACTGACAGCACCATTATTAAATGCAATGATAGAAAAAATCCTTATTCATGAGGCAACAACGAATGAGGAGAACGAAAGAATACAGGAAATAGAGATATACTACCGATTTATTGGAAAAGTAGATTGATAAAGAGGGTTCATATCTTTAACTAAGGGAAAGCGGAAATACATATCCGGATATCTCATTACTTCCAGCTTTGGCACGATTATTGAAAATTGATATGAATGAATTGTTTTCGTTTCGTGAAGAATTGACCGAAAAAGAGATTGGACAATTTGTGAATGAACTTTCGGAAGTTTCATTGGACAGCTTTACAGAGGCTTTCGAGATGGCATCTCGTAAAATACAGGAGTATCCTCATTGCGACTTATTAATATATACGATCGCAACCGTTCTGAACGGATCTTTGACTTTGTCAGATCTTAATGGCGAAGAACGAATGGAATATAATACAGCTATTATTGAGTGGCTGGAACGAACAGCAGACAGTCAGGATGAAAGAGTGAGAAATTCAAGCGTTTTTATACTTGCAACAAAATATGTCCAAATGGAGAAATATGAAGAAGCAAATGCCCTTTTGAAAAAAATTCCTGATACTGTAATTGATGCAACGATTATGAAAACAAGTGTATTAGCACATCAGGAAGGAACAGACACTGCTGCGTTATTCCTGGAAGGGAAACTGCTACAGGCAGTTGTCAATATTCAAAGCTACTTGTATAAGTTAATTGAAATGGAAGAAGAAACAGGAAATCATGATAAAGCAGAGAGAATTGCTGAGATTACAGATCACATGATATCGTTGTTTGGACTATGGAATTACGGCAACACAGTGCCATATCTGCTGATTGCTGGATATCGAAAAGATGTAGAAAAATGTGTTCAGTTAATTAAGCAATTATTAAGTGAATCACAGAAGCCTTGGAATATGACACAATCCCCTTTGTATTACAGGTATGAAGATACTGCACAGGGAAAAGCCTTTTCGGGAGTTGGAAAAAATTTTGTTCGTGAATTGTATTCGGAAATTGAAAATAAGAAAGAGTATGAATTCTTGAGAGGGAATAAGGAACTCGAATTAATTTTTGAGGAACACTTGAAATAGGTTGTAAAAATGTATGGAAATAGATATAGTTGAGAAAGAAGAAAATTTTTGACATTTCCACAGATGCGTGCTAATATGATTATAGAAAAAGAGTGCTACCGATAGACGGTTAGTCCGTTTTACTATTTAGAATATCATCAAAGATAACCGCTTAGTTTACCAGACCAGGGCGGTTATTTTTGTGGTTTATGATTATCTTTGCCTAATGTATATCCGATACTAAAGCAGGTTAAGCCGAAGCTCACTACTGCTATGAAGTCAATAATACTCATTGGCTTAGCCCTCCTTTCCAATGGATTCCTTTACAGGTTTCTATGTAATCAGAGGGTCACAGTCCCTCTGGAGAAGGACTAACCGCCTACCGTTATGGTAGCACCCATGTTTCGATTATAACAGTTAAAAATTACCGGTGCAATATAAAGTTGGTAGAGAAGTATCTAGTATCTACAGAAGAAAATCGGTTTGAGTATTCTCCGGTGCCAAAACGGTGCCAAGAAATCAGGCAAATCAAAATAGGTGGTGCAATTCAGCCGTTTTTCACTGTATTTTGGAGAGAAAACCATAAAAAATATGAGGTAAAACGGGATTAAAGTATCGTGAAGGTGGACGTACTGTAGGATCAGGACGTGTTGCTACAATCATCGAGTAATCACTGACTAATATATATTGAGTACCGCAAGGTACATGTGTCCAAACGTAAGATACCCCGGAACCGTAAGGTTTCCGGGGTTTTTCTGTTGAACAGAAGATTAAAATAAGGCTGTAAAGAATAGCGAATAAATTAAAAACAGGCAGGTATGGGAAGAAAATGAAAACCTTCGCATATCTGCCTGTGATACTGTTATGATACTATTTCTGTTCGTTATTGGAAAATTTCTGTGCTAAAAGTTCATCTCGCTTACGGATTCGTGTCTCAAAATCCAGTTCTTCAATTCCTTTATGTGTGAGTGTGAGAGAAGAGATCGCTCTTTTATACTTTTGTATATATTAGAATAGCATTTTAGAAAGCACTATGGTAAAATAAGGTGAAGGTAAATCGGAATTGCAGATTTAGAAAAATTGTTGGTATTTGAAAAAAGACTGTAACCCTTAAGAGGCGAGAGTAAATATGGTTTATAGGAAATCTTGTGCTGTTACACTTTCTTGACATTTTCATGACTGTTCTAAGGATATTTTTACATTTGCCTGAGCTATACTTTAGCCATACCGAACAACCGGTAAATAAAAAATCAGGAGGAACTAAAATGATGAACAGATTATTCAAAAGAGGAATGGTAATAGCACTTGCAGCAGCAATGACTACATCCGCAGGTATTCCTGCCATGGCTGCCCAGAAGGAGACACTGGAGGAGACAGTGACTACATCAGAGGTAACACAAACAAATGTAGATTATGGTTCTCTCACTCAGAAGGAGATTGAAGAGTTTAACTCCATTTATGACCGACTTGACGCTATTGACAAAGAGGTAATGAAAGATGCAGATGGTCTTTCTGATGAAGATATCTATGCCAGATACGATCAGTATCAGGATGAAACCGATACCCTCATGGATCGCCTTGAGGAGCTTGATAAAAAAGCCGGGGGGATCGACAACGAGGAATATGAATATTCCGAGGATGAGTGTAATGCTCTGTACGATACAGGCAAGCTCACCGCAGAGGAAGCAGAACAGCTTCAGAAAGCATATGAAAGAATCGAAGAAATTGATGCGGAAGTGTGGACGGACGATGATCTTTCAGACGATGAGATCGAAGCCCGCTATGCAAAGTATGATGACGAGATTACATCACTGAACGCACAGATTGAAACGCTTGAAAAGAAAGCGGGATACTATGGAAATTTGAGCGAAGATGAAGTCAATCAGCTTAACAGTATTTACGATAAAATTAATGCAATCTATGACAATATTTATAACGGCTCTGATAACCTCTCTGAAGAGGAATTTGCTTCTCGCTATGCGAAGTATTCAGATGAGATTGATGCTTTGGAGGCACAGGCAATCGCTCTTGAAGCGAAAGCAGAGTGGAACTAAAATACAGATATACTGATTTTGAAAGATATAATATGGGGAATCTCACAGAATTTCTGAGGGACTCCCCTCATGTGGGATTAAAGATATGGCAAAAAAAATTTATTTGGCAGATGATGAACAGGATATACGAGAAATACTCACAGAATTTTTATCCAATGCCGGATATGAGGTAACAGCATACAAGAATGGTGATACACTCTTTTCTGCTTTTCAGGAGAAGCCCTGTGATCTTGTTATTCTTGATATTATGATGCCGGGTTCAGACGGTCTTTCCATATGTAAAAAGCTAAGGACAATATCATCAGTTCCTATTATTATTTTGACGGCAAAGGATTCAGAGTCTGACCATATGAAGGGATTTATGTATGGAGGGGATGACTATCTGATTAAGCCATTTTCGCCGTCACTTCTTGTTGTCCGGGTAAATGCGTTGTTCCGAAGAGTTGAAATGAATATACCGGTAAAGGCAGATATTTCCTTTGGTGATGTGTGTTTTTCATGGGAGAAGCATAATGCCATTGTGAAAGAGCATGATATTGGTCTGACTATGACAGAATTTTCGCTTCTGGGATGTCTTATGGAACATGGTGGAACGGCAATCCCCCGGAATGAAATTCTCGACAAAGTATGGGGAATAGATTCTACGGAGATAGAAACCAGAGTTGTCGATGAGACAGTAAGAAGAGTCAGGCAGAAAATGAAGACCGCAGGCAGCAAAGTTCGCATTAGTGCTGTCTGGGGCTATGGCTATAAACTGGAGGATTGTAATGAATAAGACACGTTATAAAATTGCCACACTTACAGGTTCCGCCGTTATGGCAGCCATGCTTTTGAGCCTGCTGATTCTGAACATAGTTTTTAATAAAAAAATAGAGCTGAGAGCTGAGAATGCAATTAAAAACGTTTTTACTTTGGATTCAGACGAATATTTTAATTACGAATCTGAAAATGATACGGGCTCTTTATATTATGCCTCACTTGTATATATGGGGGCAGATTCAGAAAACAGGGATGACATATATCAGATTCTGACACCCAAAGAGAAGAAACTTATTGACTGGTATGAAACACACCCGTCTGATGAAATGCAAAGGGCAAAAATTAACGAAGCAACTTATTATATGAAAGCCAGAACAGAGTATTACGAAGACAGCAATGAGAGATTACTTGCTTATGTGGATGTTACCGGCGAACCAGAACTCGTAAAAGAAATCAGTTTTGGTGTTTTGCTGGATGCTTTTGTCATTGCCGCTCTCGGTGCTGCCATTGGATATTTTCTCGGGAAAAAACTTGAACAAAATGACAAAGCTCAGAAGACCTTTTTTGAAAATACATCTCACGAATTAAAAACCCCGCTTATGGCAATTTGCGGATATGCGGAGGAGATTGAAATGGGAGTCATTACCGATTATTCTCAAGCGGGCAGAATGATAGTGTCTCAGACGGAGCGTATGAGTAAACTTATTGAGGATATCCTGTATTTATCAAAAATGGAAAGCGGTACGGAACCATTAAAGTGTGAACCAATAGAAATGGCATCACTGGTTCAAGATATTTTGATGCCGCTTGAAGGAATTGTGAACAGGCGAAACCTTTCAGTATCGTTAGAACTGGACGAAGGATATGTCAACGGAGACCCGGAGAAGCTGGAACACGCTGTTGCTAACCTGATAACTAATTCCGTAAAATATGCGTGTAGTCAAATCGAAATATCGTGGAAAAATCAAGTCCTTTCCATCTGGAACGATGGAGGAGAACTTAGCACAGAGGATTTTTCCCATATGTTTGAACGTTTTTATACAGGACAAAACGGAAACAGCGGAATAGGGCTTGCCCTCTCAAAAGAAATCGTTGAAATGCACGGATGGAAACTTAGTGCGAAAAATGACAGGCATGGCATATGTTTATCAATGGTATGCCACAGTTAATTTAGGAACAATCAGGTTTACAGCTTCCAGTTTGTTGAGATGTTGCAAAATTTGGAATCAGGAGAGAATAAGAATGATTAACAATTTAATGTACATAGAATTAAAAATGGGATATTCTGATGATGATCCGGCATGGATTGGATATGTCAAAACTTCAAAAAGTAGAATAAAAATTTTTTGATATTTCTGCACATGCGTGCTAATATGATTATAGAAAAAGAGTACTACCGATAGACGGTTAGTCCGATATATGTTTTGACAAAAATTGCCGCTTAGTTTACCAGACCAGGGCGGCTATTTTTATGGTTTAGTATTATCCTTGCCAAATGTATATCCGATACTAAAGCAGGTTAAGCCGAAACTCACTACTGCTATAAAATCAACAATACTCATGGCTTAGCCCTCCTTTCCAGTGGATTCTCTTTCGGGTTTCTATGTAATCAGAGGGTCACAGGTCTCCGTTTCACTTCGGTCGTTGCAAAACGAGTGCCACTGGCACTCTGCAACCCTCTGTTGAAGGACTAACCGCCTACCGTTATGGTAGCACCCATGTTTTGATTATAACAGTCAGGAAAGGAATTGATATTATGAAAAAAGAAATCTTATTAGTAGGTCTGGGTATTTGCGGCGATATGGTGTAATGGTAGCATGGAATGATAAGCAATTCCCCTCAGTGCCCTTTTTAACAATAGTATGACAACCTATCGTAGTTCCCATAGCACGCAGTTTCCATTCTTCCTTGGTAGCGTTCAGCTTATTCATTTCTTTCTGTCTTTTATCTCCATCTTCAATAGCTAATATTTCAGCTTTTTCCTTTTCATAGACATTTTTAAATTGA
>OGXC01002684.1_pt1 | contig 11608 bp, 10 predicted proteins | sample 1576201 | NCBI WGS metagenome assembly OGXC01 (sample SAMEA3541562, study PRJEB24748) | human gut metagenome | biome: human gut; feature: human-associated habitat; material: faeces | place: China | collected 2012 | reverse complement strand
TCTTCGTCCGGTAATGCTCGTCGACCAAGTTATAGTATTGGCGGACAATCTCAAATCCGGATTCTTTTTCACGGGTGATATTCATGCGGTGACGTGCAATTCGGGTACATTGGATAATGAAACGTTTCAGCAGGATGCGCAGCATCTCTTCCTGCAGGCTGTCGGAAACGGTAAACTCATTTTCCAGTGCTTCGGTAATAGTGTCGAGTTCTTTACGTTCTTTTTCGTTCAGTGTGAAACGGATCAGGTGAGATGAACCGTTGAACAGGAAGCCGCTGCATGACACTTCATGGTCGTTGCCATAGATACAATAGAAATTGCTGTTGAACAGCAAAGTCAGGTATTCGCCATCAATCGATTTAAATTCGAGGTGTTGCAGATGAGTGAGTGAAATCACTTCATCTTGGGTAAGTACCATTTCCTGATGGTCGATTTCTACTGTGATGTTTCCGTTGCGTACCCATATAAATTTATAAAGCCCTTTTTCTTTTTGCAGTGCTTTTTCTGTCAGATAAGAGTCTGTAAGTGCGAGTGTTCCTTTTAGTTTCGTGTGATATTGTTGTAACATAATTAATCCTCCATTGCTGATGCGTCAAATGATAATGGCAGTAGATCGCCTATACTTTTTACTTCGTAGATACATTCTTTGCCATATAATAGGATGCGGATGGGGTGTTTGTAACGCTTTTCCGTTTCCAGAATCACTTGCCGGCAAGCACCGCAGGGAGGAATCGGATGGTCGATGAAGTCCTTTTCCGTTCGTGCCGCAATGGCAAGAGTGACAACCGATTGGTCGGGATATTGGGAGTTGGCATAGAATAGGGTAGTACGTTCTGCACAAAGCCCCGACGGATAGGCCGCATTTTCCTGATTGGTTCCTGTCACTACTGTCCCGTTGCCCAATAGCGCAGCGGCACCTACGGAGAAATGGGAGTACGGAGAATAACTACGAGCTGTTGCCTCCATGGCAGTCTTTATAAGTGACCGATCGCCCTCATTCAACTCATCATATTGATATACTTTAATAATAGCGGTAATTGTGAGGTCTTTCATATACGTCAGGGTATTGGTTTCTACAATTAATGTTACAAAGTTAGGAAAGAGATTGATAATCCCAATTATTTTTCGGATTTTTGTGCCATCTAATTCACATCTGAATAAAAATGGAGAATAAACTGCATAGACTTATCTTTTTAACCGTTGTTTTTTTCTTTGCCGTAGGAGTGCAGGCACAGAAACGGAATGCCCGTTACGTCGAGTATATAAATAAGTATAGTGATTTGGCTGTTGAACAGATGAAGCTTCATAAGATTCCGGCTAGTATCACATTGGCGCAAGGATTGTTGGAAAGCGGTGCCGGATATAGCCAGTTGGCACGAAAGAGTAATAACCACTTTGGTATTAAGTGTGGTGGCAGTTGGCGGGGACGTACGGTTCGTCATGATGATGATGCGCGCAACGAATGTTTCCGTGCTTATAAGCATCCGCGTGACTCTTACGAAGATCATTCCGACTTCCTTAGAAGAGGTGCCCGTTACGCTTTTCTTTTCAAACTGGATATCACCGATTATAAAGGCTGGGCGCGTGGACTGAAAAAAGCAGGCTATGCTACCGATCCTTCTTATGCTAACCGTCTGATTACGATTATCGAAGATTATGACTTGTATAAATACGACCGTAAGGGTGTATATTCGGAACGGAAGCTGAAAAAGAATCCTTGGTTGATGAGCCCGCATCAGGTGTATATCGCTAATGATATTGCTTATGTGGTAGCCCGCAACGGTGATACCTTTAAAGATTTAGGCAACGAATTCGATATTAGTTGGAAAAAACTTGTGAAGTACAACGACTTGCAGCGTGATTATACCTTGATGGAAGGAGATATCATCTACCTGAAGAGCAAGAAGAAAAAGGCTTCCAAACCTTATACTGTATATGTTGTGAAAGATGGAGATTCCATGCATGGCATCTCTCAAAAATATGGTATCCGCCTCAAAAATCTGTATAAGATGAATCGTAAGGATGGTGAGTATGTTCCGGAAATCGGAGATAGATTGCGTTTGCGATAGAGGCTTCTCTCAAAAGGTTCGAATTTCGAAAACTTAATGACTCATTCATGTGTTATTATCTTGATAAAACATGATTAGAATATGAGTCTAAACATTGCAAAAAGTAATAAGAAACGTGTCGTCATAGTAGGCGGTGGTTTCGGTGGCTTGAAACTGGCTAACAAGCTGAAAAAGTCAGGCTTTCAAGTCGTATTGATAGATAAAAACAACTATCATCAGTTTCCTCCTTTGATTTATCAGGTGGCTTCGGCCGGTATGGAGCCAACTTCCATATCCTTCCCCTTCCGTAAAATATTCCAGCATCGGAAAGATTTCTATTTCCGTATGGCGGAAGTACGTGCCATTTTCCCGGAAAAGAATATGATACAGACTTCCATCGGAAAAGCAGAATATGACTATCTGGTGTTAGCAGCAGGTACTACAACCAACTATTTCGGTAATAAACATATTGAAGAGGAAGCCATGCCGATGAAAAATGTGTCAGAAGCGATGGGATTGCGAAACGCTCTTCTGGCTAATCTGGAACGAGCGCTGACCTGTTCAACAAAGCAGGAACAACAAGAGCTATTGAATATTGTAATTGTAGGAGGTGGAGCTACCGGGATAGAAGTAGCCGGAATACTTTCCGAGATGAAGAAATTTGTCTTGCCGAATGATTATCCTGATATGCCCAGCAGTCTGATGCACATCTATTTGATTGAAGCCGGGCCGCGATTGCTTGCCGGAATGTCAGAAGAATCTTCTGCACATGCTGAACAGTTTCTCCGTGAAATGGGAGTAAATATCCTGTTGAATAAACGTGTTGTGGATTATCGTGACCATAAAGTAGTACTCGAAGATGGTACAGAGATTGCCACGCGTACTTTTATCTGGGTGAGTGGTGTTACCGGTGTGACTATCGGCAATCTGGATGCCTCTCTGATTGGGCGTGGAGGACGTATTAAAGTCGATTCATTCAACCGTGTAGAAGGGATGAACAATGTGTTTGCTATTGGCGACCAATGTATTCAGTTAGCTGATGAAAATTACCCGAACGGGCATCCTCAACTGGCACAAGTGGCGATCCAGCAAGGAGAACTATTGGCAAAGAATCTGATTCGTATGGAGAAAGGACAGGAAATGAAACCTTTCCATTACCGCAATTTAGGTTCGATGGCGACTGTCGGGCGCAATCGTGCCGTGGCAGAGTTTAGTAAAGTAAAGATGCAGGGATGGTTTGCCTGGGTGATGTGGCTGGTTGTTCATCTGCGTTCTATCCTTGGAGTGCGTAATAAAGTGATTGTGCTCTTAAATTGGATCTGGAATTATTTCACTTATGATCAATCCATGCGTATGATTGTCTATGCCCGTAAAGCAAAAGAAATTCGTGATCGTGAAAAGCTGGAGGAGACTAATCATTGGGGAAAAGAACTGATACAGGAACCGAAGCAACACTCTCCGCAGGAGATTCAGCAAGCTTCCGGACAAGAGAAAAAATAGTCAATGAGAAGTCATTATACCGTAGTTGACAATCCGTCATTATCCAGGTATACTGACCTTCCGCCGACAGGTGGATAGATTCATATTCTGAACAGTAAATTCGTACAGGGTGTCCGATATCGGACACCCTTTGTTTTTTGTTATATTCTATTTATCAATTACTTACGGTTTTGGCATAGATTTGGTATGTAAAATGCTAAATTGATACATGATAAAATTGTAAACGATCAGATATGGACAGAGAAATTCCTAAAGAGGTACGTCAGAAAGAACGTAATAAGAAGATCATTCGTTATTCATCCATCGGGGTGGCAAGTATTGTTGTTATTGGTGTACTTATATCTGTACTAAGGGCAGGAGTGGAGGCAAAAGATCTTGTCTTTTCCACAGTCGATACAGGAGTTATTGAGGTAAGTGTCAGTGCTTCCGGCAAGGTGGTTCCTGCATTTGAAGAAATAATCAATTCTCCAATCAACAGTCGTATTCTTGAAGTTTATAAAAAAGGAGGAGATAGCGTAGATGTAGGTACTCCGATTCTGAAACTAGATCTTCAGAGTACGGAAACCGAATATAAAAAGTTGCTGGACGAAGAGCAGATGCGTCGGTATAAGCTCGATCAGCTTCGTGTCAATAATCAGACGAAGCTTTCCGATATGGCGATGCAGATCAAAGTTTCGGCTATGAAATTAAGCCGGATGAAGGTGGAGTTGAGAAATGAACACTATTTGGACAGTCTCGGTGCGGGAACAACGGATAAAGTGCGCCAGGCTGAATTGAGCTATAATGTAGCCCAGTTAGAATACGAACAACTCCGGCAACAATATAAAAATGAGAAGGAGGTGGCTGCTGCCGAACTGAAAGTACAGGAACTTGATTTTAATATTTTCCGTAAGAGTCTCTCCGAAAAGAAACGTACTTTGGATGATGCGCAAATCCGTTCTCCGCGCAGAGCTATTCTTACCTATATTAATAACCAGATTGGTGCGCAGATTTCCGAAGGCGGACAAGTCGCTATCATTTCCGATTTAAGTCATTTTAAGGTGGAAGGTGAGATTGCTGATACGTATGGCGACCGTGTGGCAGCTGGAGGAAAAGCAATAGTTAAGATAGGAAGCGATAAACTGGAAGGAACGGTCAGCAGTGTAACACCGTTATCCAAAAATGGCGTCATATCATTCACGGTTCAGTTGAAGGAAGATAATCACCGTCGTCTGCGCTCCGGATTGAAGACAGATGTTTATGTGATGAATGCTGTGAAGGAAGATGTGATGCGTGTTGCCAATGGCTCTTTCTATGTGGGGCGTGGTGAATACGAATTGTTTGTCTGCAACTCTGACAATGAACTGGTCAAACGTAAGATACAGTTGGGTGATTCAAACTTTGAATATGTAGAAGTTTTGAGTGGATTGCAACCGGGTGACAGGGTAGTGGTAAGCGATATGAGTGCATATAAGAACAAGAATAAGCTGAAGATTAAATAAATTAAATACTAGAAGTTATGATAACATTGAACTCTCTTTCCAAAATTTACCGTACTGATGAGATTGAAACGGTAGCGTTGGAAAATGTGAATCTGACGGTAGAACGTGGAGAATTCCTAAGTATAATGGGACCTTCCGGGTGCGGAAAATCTACATTGTTGAATATAATGGGATTACTTGACGCACCTACCATGGGAATAGTGGAAATCAATGGAATACGTACAGAAGGAATGAAGGACAAAGAATTGGCAATTTTCCGTAATAAAACGCTTGGTTTTGTGTTTCAGTCTTTTCATTTGATTAATTCGTTAAATGTGACGGATAATGTGGAGTTGCCTTTACTTTATCGCCGTGTTGGCAGTAGTGAGCGAAAGCGGTTGGCACAAGAGGTATTGGAAAAAGTAGGGTTAAGCCATCGTATGAGACATTTTCCTACACAACTTTCCGGTGGTCAGTGCCAACGTGTAGCTATTGCCCGTGCTATTATCGGTAATCCTGAAATAATCCTTGCCGATGAGCCGACAGGTAACTTGGATTCAAGGATGGGAGCCGAAGTCATGGAACTGCTTCACCGACTGAATAAAGAAGACGGACGAACTATTGTTATGGTCACCCATAATGAAGAACAGGCAAAGCAGACTTCGCGTACCATTCGTTTCTTTGACGGACGACAGGTGCAGTAGAACCTGCGTTTTATACATAAAACTAAATAGAAAATAGATTAATCTCTCTCTAAATTAAAAACCACCATGACAAAGAATATTTTTATCGTTGCGATAGCTGTCCTGTTAAGTGTTGCTTTTTGTTCGCTATCGGCACAAAATGTGAGTAAAGATTATAATGTAGGCGACTTTTCTGCCATCAACCTGCAATCTGTCGGAAATATTATTTTCGCTCAATCGGCAGAATGTACCTGCCGTTTGGAAGGGCCTTCTGAATTTGTAGAGAAAACCCGGGTAACGGTGAAGAACGGTACACTGGTTATCGATTATAAAGAGAAGAACGTAAAGAATGTCAAGAATCTGATTTTTTACATCACTGCTCCCGATTTGAGTAAAGTGAAAATCGACGGGGTAGGGAACTTTGATGCAAAGGAAAAATTGAATCTTAAAAATATAGCTTTCGAACTTGACGGAGTGGGAAATTGCAACGTGAAAAATCTTCATTGCGATGAACTGAAACTCGATGTCGACGGAGTAGGCAATATGAAAATGAATGTTGACTGTGGCCTTATCAAGGCTAAAGTGGATGGAGTAGGGAATATCACTTTATCGGGTAAGGCTGATACTGCTTTCTTTAAAAAGGATGGTGTTGGTAAAATCAATTACAAAAACCTGAAATGTAAGGATATAACAAAGAAGGGATGGAATTTCTAATATGGAACGTTCTTTGACGAACTTCTGTGGAACCTAATCGAAGAAGAATAAAAAAGACGAGTAAGAAATATACTGAACTCTATACTGGTAACGATCATGATAAAACTCTATTTTAAGCAAGCATTCCATCTGTTGGGAGAAAATAAACTGCTTTCATCTATTTCCATTATTGGTACAGCTTTGGCTATTGCTATGATAATGGTAATTGTGATTACTTTACGTGCGACTATTGCTCCCTTTGCACCGGAAACCCATCGTGACCGGATGCTTATTTTCCGGTTTGCCGGACTTCAAAGTAAGTCCAACGTGAATTGGCAAAGCAATGGCCCTATCGGATACAATACGGCAAAGGCTTGTTTCAAAGCAATGACAATTCCCGAAGTTGTTTCCATAACCAATATCTGGCAGGAAACAATGCTGGCTGCTAAACCGGCAGGTGAGATGGAAAGTTGTAGTGTGTTGCAAACAGACGACGCTTTCTGGAAAATATTTGAATTTGAGTTTCTATCCGGTAAACCGTATGATAATGCCGATTTTGATGCCGGAGCAGCAAAAGCTGTGATTTCCGAAGATATGGCTCGCCGTTTGTTCGGAACGTCAGAAGTGGTTGGAAAAACATTCCTTCTGAATCATTCGGCTTATATTGTTTGCGGAGTGGTACGTCCGGTCTCTAAACTGGCAAAGTACGCCTATGCACAAGTTTGGATTCCTTTGAGTTCAACAAGTGCCTTCACAGCCACTTGGGGCGATGACAATATCATGGGTATGACTGCCGTCTATATACTGGCTAAATCGAAAGACGATTTTCCGGCTATTCGTCAGGAGGCAGACCGCTTGCGGGCTATCTTTATGGCAGGGCATCCCAATTTCGATTTACTCTATCGCGGACAGCCTGATACTTATTTCGTAGCCGCGCAACGCTATTCCGCCAACAATCCTCCTGCTGTGAAAGAAGCAGTACGGCAATACATACTGACATTACTTGTCTTATTGATTGTTCCTGCCGTCAACTTGTCCGGACTTACTTTGTCACGCATGCGTAAGCGTATCTCCGAAATAGGAGTGCGAAAAGCCTTTGGTGCCCCCAGACGGGAGCTTATGATGCAGGTACTATCCGAAAATATGCTTTATTCCCTGTTCGGAGGAATTCTCGGACTGGTATTAAGTTATGTCGCCGCTTTCCTTTTGGGAGGAATGCTTTTCTCCGTAGACTTTGTATCCAATGGGGTGGAAGATTTGCGGACCATGTGTGTCGACTTACTGTTCGATCCTACCGTATTCCTGCTGGCATTTCTGGCTTGCTTCCTACTCAATTTATTAAGTGCCGCCATTCCGGCATGGAGAGTAACTCGCACCAATATTGTGGATGCCATCAACGAAAGATAATTCTTCAACTCATCTAAATTCTAAAGAAAATGCAACTATTAAAACAAATATGGAACGAGCGCCGGTCAAACGGATGGTTATGGTCAGAACTATTAATTGTTTTTGTGGTCCTGTGGTATGTGGTCGATTGGACGTATGTGACAGCGCGTACTTATTACGAACCGGTAGGATTTGATATTACCGATACGTATTATTTGGAACTAAGCCTGAAAAACGACAAGAGTAATTCCTATCTTTCGAAAGAGCAAAAGAGTACATCTTTAGGACAAGATATTATCGAGTTGACCAATCGTCTCCGGAGATTGCCGGAAGTGGAGGCCGTTTCAATATCCAATAATGCGCGTCCCTATATCGGGAGTAATTCCGGTAGTATGTTGCGTATCGATACATTGGTTAGTAATCCGCTACGGCGTTCGGTAACCCCTGACTTTTTTCAGGTCTTTCGTTATCAAAGTGCTGATGGGCGTGGTTATCAGCCGTTGGTGCAAGCTTTAAGGAATGGCAATGTAGTTGTTGGTGAAAATTTCTGGCCCAAAGATTATAAAGGCGATCGTACGCTGTTGGGTAAAGAAATGGTCGATGTGGATGATTCTACGAAAGTGTACAAGATAGGGGGAGTTTCGAAGAAAGTGCGTTACAATGACTTTTGGCCTAACTACAGTGACCGGTATGTAGCCATTGAACTTACTGAAAAGATAATGGTCGAACTTGACGATGAACTTTATCCTTCGAGTGTAGAAGTTTGTCTGCGGGTGAAACCGGGGACTTCCAGAGACTTTGCGGAACATTTGATGAAATTGTCCGCCAACCAGTTGAGTGTCGGTAACTTATTCATCCTGAAAGTGCATGATTATGAAGATCTGCGGAATGACTTCCAGCAAGGAAGTTATAATCAGGTACAGGTACGTTTCTGGATGATGGGCTTCTTATTGCTTAATATCCTGTTGGGCATTGTCGGCACCTTCTGGTTCCGTACGCAGCACCGTCGTGCCGAGTCTGCGCTTCGTATAGCAGTCGGGGCCAGCCGGATGCAGCTTTGGCAACGTTTAAATAAAGAAGGATTGCTATTATTGACTCTGGCTGCTTTGCCTGCCACCGCCATCTGTTATAATATCGGCCATCTGGAGTTGACTGAAGGGTATATGGAGTGGGGAGTAGTGCGTTTTCTTATTACATTTGTCATAACCTACCTCCTGATGGCTTTGATGATTCTCATTGGTATTTGGTTTCCTGCCCGTCAGGTAATCCGCATACAGCCTGCCGAAGCGCTGCGCGAAGAATAAAAAACTTGGGCTATCTATTTGTTTTCAATAGATTTAACGTATCTTTGTCGGCATAATATTGAAAACACCGCAGGTTTTAATTATATGAATCGACGCTATTATTGTATGTTTATAGTTCTGTTTTTTGCTGTTCTTACGCAGGCGGCGGCAGCGGAACGTACATTCAATATCCTTTTTATACAGTCTTACACCTCGCAGACTCCTTGGCACAGTGACCTTAATCAGGGCTTAGCTAAAGGGTTTAAAGAGAGCGGTTTGAAGGTGAACATAACAACGGAATATCTTGATGCGGATTTTTGGGCATTCAATTCCGAGAAGGTAATCATGCGTCGTTTTTGTCAGCGTGCCCGCGACAGGCAGACAGATTTGATTGTAACTGCGAGTGATGAAGCTTTTTATACCCTTTTTGCGTGTGGAGATTCGTTGCCTTTGCAGATTCCGGTGGTGTTTTTCGGTATTAAGTATCCTGATACGAAGTTGATTACTGCTCATCCCAATGTTTGCGGATTCACAGCCAATCCGGATTTCGACGTCATATTACGTCAGGCACAAAAGATATTTCCCCGCCGGAAAGAAGTTGTTTGTGTGATAGATAACAGCTTTTTAAGTAACAAAGGGCTTGAAGATTTTGAAGAAGAGTGGAAAATCTTTCAGAAAGATAACCCGGATTATAGAATGAAAATCTATAATACTCAAAATCATACGACCAGCCATATCATTGCGGCAATTTGTTACCCTCGTAACAGCTACGAACGTTTAGTTGTTGCTCCTAAATGGTCGCCTTTCCTTTCATTTGTAGGTAAAAACTCAAAAGCTCCCGTATTTTCAACTCAAAATGTAGGATTGTAAAAGAAAATATCCTTTTTCTTTTCCATCTGCAAATGTACAGAATTGCCTATGAAAATGAATCGACAATGCAGTTCCATGAAATGTATCCGTCACCACATATTCTGCGTTCATAAAAAGCCCTAAAACTTCAAAAGGTGATGCTGGAAGGCTAAAATCGCACCAATCAAACTTATTTCCAACCGCTACAATCTTTAAGCCTTTCTGCTTTGCAAACTCTTTTGTTCGTTTAATTTTGTCCGCATCAAAAGAATATGTATAGACTAAAAGATACTTGTCCAATTTGGGCTTAACAGCATACTTTCTTAGATCGATTAAAAATGTAGGGTCTACATGCACACCGATTTCTTTATCTGTTAATGCTTGATAGGCGCTCTGAGTTCGTGTATCACGAACAGAAATACTATCCAATTTACGAATGCCATCCATTACAAACTGATATCCTCGTGCCTGCTCTGAAGATGTCCCGTTAGAACAAACCGCATAAGTGATAATCTTTTTGCTGTCGATACCCACGCCCCAATATTCTGGTAATGGTTTTACCGTCTTTCCATTTAACTGCCACATCTCATCACTTCCAATGATGACAAGATCGTACCCGCTCTTTTTCTTCGTCTTTTTTAATTTCTTCTGTGCTTTATTCCATTTATGTCTGAACTCATTTCTGAAAGCAATTCGGTCCAGATGATACGCATATAAATTGTGAATATTCCAATAAAATGACTTCAAAGATCTTGTAGTAATATATTCCACATCCTGATCGTTTTCTTTCAAAAATTCACCTAATGAAAACGCCTGTAAAAAAGCACCATAATTCACAGCTTCGCAGAATGTAATTATTCCAATTTTCATTTGCAAATTACTCCTTCATACACTTTCTCAATTTCCTCAATATGCTTCTCCAGCGAATATCTTTCTTTAACAATTTTCAGACTCTGCTCACCCATATTTTGTCTCATACTATCATCCGTCAGAATTTGAATAATCTTCTCCGTAAAACCAGTCATATCTCCTGGCTCACGCAGGAAGCCATTTTCGCCCTCATGCACAATTCTCGGAATCCCCCCAACATTGGTAGAAACAATCGGTAAACCATATCCCATTGCATCCAGCACCGACATGGGCATGCCTTCCGTATAGGATGGCAGGAAGAAAATATCGCTCTCTTTCAGTAGTTTTTCTTTCTGTTCTCCACGAACCCAGCCTGGGAAAACAAAATGCCCAGCAACACCTTCTGCTGTCGCTTTAGACGTTACCTGCTCGATTTCACCTGCACCTGCGACTACCATTTTTACATCCGGTACAACTTCAGCTACACGCTTGGTCACATCGACCATATCATAACAGCCCTTCATCTGGTTAATTGCTCCTAAAAACAACACCTGATTGTGGCACAGACTTCTGTCAATTCCATCTTTTACGATACTGTAATTTTCAATAACCGTCATTTTCTCGGTTGGAATAACTTCTGAAAATCGCTCTTTCCAACTTTCTGACAAAACAATAAATCTGGCACATTTACTCCACGCCTTCCGAACCAGCTTCTTTTTTCGCTCAGATGCGTTGGTGTAAAGCTTATCAAACTCCGAACCGTGAATATGATTAATCATCGGTTTCTTTGCCCAAGATGACATATAGATAAAGGGAAGTGAACGATAAAAAGAAGGACCAAAGGAAGAATGCATATG
>OGXC01002682.1_pt1 | contig 11614 bp, 9 predicted proteins | sample 1576201 | NCBI WGS metagenome assembly OGXC01 (sample SAMEA3541562, study PRJEB24748) | human gut metagenome | biome: human gut; feature: human-associated habitat; material: faeces | place: China | collected 2012 | reverse complement strand
AGAAGCAGTACGTCAAGCTGCGCGAAGTGACCGAGGAAGAGCAGCCCGCCGACCTGGCCGAGCTGCTGGAAGAGCTGGACGAGAACAACCGCCTCGTGGTGTTCCGTCTGCTGAAAAAGGATGTTGCAACGGAAGCATTCGCCTATATGTCCGATGAGGCCCGCGACGACCTCGTGAATGCGTTCTCCGACGTCGAGCTGGTGAGCGCCATCGAGGATATGAGCCTTGACGATGCCGCCGACCTGCTGGAAGATATGCCCGCAGGCGTGGTCAAGCGGGTGCTGGAAAAGTCGTCCCGCCAGACCCGTGAGAGCCTGAACAAGCTGCTGAACTACCCCGAGAGCTCTGCCGGCAGCCTGATGACCCCCGAATACGTCCGTCTGCGGCAGGAGATGACCGTCAGTGACGCCTTCGCCGCTATCCGCAAGCAGGGCGAGAACGCCGAGACGGTCTACACCTGCTATGTGGTGGAGCGCAACCGCCTGCTGGGCGTCGTGTCGGCCCGCAGCCTGCTGCTGTCTGACCCCTCTACCCCCATCGTGGACATCATGGACGACAATGTCGTCACCGTGAAGGTCACGGATGACCAGGAGTTCGTGGCCCGCGAGATGCAGCGCTACGACTTCACCGCGATGCCTGTTCTGGATAACGAGGGCATGTTCGTCGGTATCATCACCATCGACGACGCCATCGACGTCCTGACCGATGAGAGCACCGAGGATATGCAGAAGATGGCAGCTATTCTGCCCGACGACGATGCCACCACCTACTTCGGCACCAGCGTCTGGACCCACGCCAAGCAGCGTATCCCCTGGCTGCTCATCCTGATGCTCTCTGCTACCTTCACCGGCATGGTCACGACCCACTACGAAGAGGCTTTCGTCAGCCTGCCCCTGCTGGTCTCCTTCATGCCCATGCTGATGGATACCGCCGGCAACTGCGGCAACCAGATCAGCACCCTGATGGTGCGCGGTCTGGCTCTGGGCGAGGTAGAGCCTGCCGACTTTATGCGGGTGCTGGGCAAGGAGCTGCGGGTGTCGGCCATCGTGGGCGCGGTGCTGGGCATCGTGAACGGCCTGCGCATCTACCTGATGTACACCTTCCTGTTCCCCGGCCAGTACGCCAACGTGATGGGCTATGCCATCGTGGTCAGCGTTTCGCTGTTCTTCAGCGTCATTCTGGCAAAGCTGGTGGGCGGTATGCTGCCGCTGGCAGCCAAGAAGCTGGGTGCCGACCCGGCCATCATGGCTACCCCCTTCATCACCACCATCGTGGATGCCTGCAGCCTGATCCTGTATTTCCAGATCGCACAGCTGGTATTCCACAATATGATGTAAAGAAAAAAGCAATGCCGGACGGTCTTGAAGTGACTGCCCGGCATTTTTATAGGACGAACCCTCTCAGTCAAAACCTGACGGTTTTGCCAGCTCCCTCAAAGAGGGAGCCTCTGGCGAAACTGGAAGCGTCCTAACCCTCTCAGCCTGCTCCCGTTGGTCGCAGCCAGCTCCCCCGAAGGGGGAGCTTTTAAGCATCTGACGGTTTACAGCAAATAAGCTCCCCCCTCGGGGGAGCTGGCACCGAAGGTGACTGAGAGGGTCGGCGTGCTGGAACCTGAAGGGGCAAGACCCGGTGTGGAAAACTGCATGTTTCCCTGCCTTTTCCACACGGAAAAACGGCAGCGGCCCGGTGTTGAAAACTTGTGACCGGTTCATTCCAGATTGGAGAAAAATAAATCGCCGCTCAGGAACGGTTTGTAGAATGCAAAGAAAATCCTTCGACTTTCTTTTTTATAAAAGGCAGAATGCCCGCATTTTTGCCCAAAACTTACCAGAAAGCTGCGGCCTGAATTACGATGTGTATAGGGCTGATGCCCTTTTGTTGTGGAAAACCCGGTGGAAAAAGTGGAAAACCTCATGGAAAACTTGCCCTTTTCTTCACAAAAACGGTGGAAAACCCGGTGGAAAAAGTGAAAAGTTCATTCCAGACAGGAAACTCCATACACTTTCCGGTTGTGCTTTTGTGCCGCAAAATCCGCTTGACAGCTGTATTTTTGGGCGGAAGATGCAGCGGTTTTCCACACTGGGGCATTGCCTTGAATGCCCCGGCCAATCATGGTACAATAACAGCAGAAAAATGCGGCAAAACTCACCGATATCGGAATACAATGCGTTGGAGGCACCCTATATGAACAATTGGCTCAACCAGCTGGAGCGCAAATACGGCCGCTTCGGCATCCCGAATCTGACCAACATTCTGGTGGGCGGGCAGATCCTTGTGCTGGCCATCGAGCTGTTTGTCAACCAGACCGTCAGTGTCTGGCTGGCACTCAGCCGCTATTTTCTTCTGCGCGGCCAGATCTGGCGCATCATCACCTTTGCGTTCATCCCCTCTTACGGCGGCAGCATCCTCAGCGCGGTGCTGGGCATCTATTTCACATGGTTCATCGGCACAGCGCTGGAACAGGAGTGGGGCGATTTCCGCTATACGGTGTATCTGCTCTCCGGGATGCTGGGCACCGTGCTGGCCTGTCTGCTCACCGGCGTGACCGGCAGCACCTACTGCCTGTCCCTTTCGCTGCTGCTGGCCTTTGCCATGCTGTACCCGGAGGTACGGGTGCTGCTGTTCTTTGTCATCCCCATCCGGGTGAAATACTTTGGCTTTTTTGCGGCAGCACTGTGGGTGCTCAGCTTTCTGGGCGCGCCGCTGCCGCAAAAGCTGAGCCTGCTGCTCAGTATGGCGAACGTCTGGCTGTTCTTTGGCCCGATGGCCTATCGTTCTGTCCGTGCATGGGTACGCCGTGAGCAGTGGAAGCGGAGAAACAGAAGGTAAGGAGAAACATCATGATGCTGGACCGCATGGAGGGCAATGCAGAACTGAAAAGCAGCGTGCAGCTGATGCTGGCGGCCCGCCGCCTGACCCACAGCGTGCTGCTGGTGGGAGAAGAGGGCCTTGGAGCCGGTTTTGCGGCCCGCTGCATTGCGGCAGATTATCTTTACCCTGCAGGCGGAGCGCCCGCTGAGGCCCTTCTGCGGGGCGAATGCTGCCGTGCTGTGGGTAAGCCTGGCGACCGCGACAGCGGCCATGTGGAGACCGGCATCGTGCGTGAAGCGATCAGCGTTGCCGGTATGGGCGCAGGCGGCAAATATCTGGTCAGTCAGGTCAAGGCTATGCGCAGCGAGATCTTCAACACCAGCCTTTCGGCCGAGGGCCGTGCCGTGCTGCTCTACCATGTGGAAAAGATGAACGAGGAATCCGCCAATGCCCTGCTGAAGGTGATGGAAGAGCCGCCGGAGGGGGTGCTGTTCCTGCTTACGGCGGATTCGCTGGCAGGCGTGCTGCCCACCATCCGCAGCCGCTGCGTCAGCTTTGCAGTGGCTCCTGTCTCGCCGGAGCAGTGCGCCCGCTACTGCGCCGCACAGGGGGTGGACAAAAAGACGGCCGCGCTGTACAGCGAACTGTTCGACGGTCACATTGGCACGGTGCTTGCCGCCGCACAGGACGAAGCCCGCACCGCACAGGTGGAAAAGGCCCTGCAGCTGGCAAAGGCCGCTGCCGACCGTGACAGCTATGCCGCAGCCTGCCTGCTGGCCGCCTACGAAAAGGACAAGGCCGGTGCCGCCGCCCTACTGACGGACTTCCGTGCGGTGGCCGCTGCGGGCCTGCGGCAAAGCCCCCACGCACCGGTGCAGGGCATTGCCGCCCAGCGTGCCCTGCGGCTGGCCGAAGCCGCCATCCAGCGCCTTGGCGCGCAGGTGAACCCTAAAATTGTGCTCAGCGTGTTTGCGGCAAAGTTCAGAGCGTTGTAAATAAAAACTCCCCTGAAAGGCTTTTTACGGCATTTCAGGGGAGTTTTGCTGTCAGGAAACGGTAGAGGAAGGGTCGCCGATCAGGCCGTTAAAAGTAAAGGTGGCCGTTTTCTGATTAAATTTACCCAGCGTGATGGTTATGGCTCCTGTATAGAATTTATCGATAGAAGAGGTAGTGACGGGGCCGATGTCGATGAAAAGAATAACGGTTCTGGACTGGCCTGCAGGAACAGTAAGAGACTGGTTGAATACATAGGCGGTTTTGCTGCTGTTCAGACCTTTGTATCCAAGACCACATACCTTACCAGTGCCGCCAGCGGCATGGTTGAAAGCAAAGTTGCTGATGTTGACAGTGACAGCACTGGTGCCGCTGCCATTATCCAGTTTGAAGCCGGTGTAGAAATAGTTGTGGCGGGTATCAGATTCATAGATGGAGCTGGAAGTCCACTGCCCGCTCAAGGGGCCGATATCTGCGGTAAAAGAGCCAAAATTAGCGAAATCGCTATTATCGATGGGAGGGGCAACCAGATTTTCGGGAGTGGAAGCATACGCTCCATCGCCGCAGCCTGCCAGCATGCCGCCTGCGGCAGCGACCAGTGCGGCGGCACCAGTGGCCTTTAAAAAAGTACGGCGGGTGATCAGTTCAGACATAAAAATCTCTCCTTTGATTGCAGGAAATCATAAAATACAGAAGCTGATGCAAACAGAAACTCCCTCCGGCGCTTGCGGTACACCGGAGGGAGTTTCTGTTTGGGGTATTGCTTTGGTGTGAGGAGGAATCATGTGCGGAAAGACGGTTGCGGCCCCGCCTCCCCGCAGGATATAGTATACCCGATTTTAAGTGAAAAGTCATTACATTTCTGTGAAAAAACATCCCGCAATGAACTTTTTACAAAATTCCCCCAATGAAAAAAACCAAACAGCGCGGTGTACAAAAAATTCTGGTATTCCAGAATGACATAAACTGCCAATTTCACTATAGCAGACAAGACCGCAGGTGTCAATTAAAATGTCGGCTTTTTGGCGGAAAGACGAAAAAATATGGTAAAAAACTGTAAAATCGGCACAGGGTCAGCCCTTGGCAAGCTCGGCGGCGTGAAGCTTGCCGTGCTCTACGTAGTGGGCGGCGTTGTGCAGGTTGGCCTCGACCTGTGCGGGGCTTACCTGCTTGATGACCCTTGCGGGCACGCCCACGGCCACCGAGCCATCCGGGATCACCATGCCCTCCGGCACCAGCGCACCCGCGCCGATGATGCAGTTTTTGCCCACGACGCAGTGGTTGAGCAGGGTGGCGTGCATCCCGATCAGGCTGCCGTCCCCTACCGTGCACCCGTGCACAAGGGCACTGTGGCCCACGGTGACGTTTTTGCCCAGCATTACAGCACCGCCCACATCACAGTGCAGCACGGCGTTATCCTGCACGTTGGAGTTTTCGCCAATGGTCAAAGTGCCGTCGTCGCCGCGCAGCACAGCACCGTACCACACCGTGGAACCGGCTTTCAGGATCACATCGCCCTGCACGGTGGCGTTGGGCGCAACGAACGCAGCCCCCTCATTGCGGGGAACTTTTCCACAAAAGGACAGAAACATTGTTAAAAACCGCCTTTCTCTCTTTCTCTTTTGGCTGGTTTATGGTATTCTTTAAAGTAGTATAGCAAGCCAGAGCCTTTCCGGCAAGTAGGAGCTGTTTCAAAACAAAAATTTTTGCCGTGCGTCGGCAAGCAGATACAAGGGGGCACGCTCATGTTCAAAAACACCATCTTCCGCCGCATGACGGCGCTGGTGCTCACGCTGGCACTGGCCGCTGCTGCTACACTGCCGGGCCTTGCGGTATATCCCATGCCCATCCAGACCGCCAAGGAGACCGAGGCGGTGTACCTGTTCAACGCCGACACCGGCAAGACCATCCTGAACCAGAATGCTGACCAGCAGCAGTATGTTGCCAGCCTGACCAAGCTCATGACGGCCCTGCTGCTGCTGGAAAGCGGCAAGGATCTGAACGGTGAAGTGACCGTGCCCACCGCGCTGACCCAGGAATTCCGGGATATCCAGAACGCCAACGGCACCACCATGGGCCTGCGCATCGGCGAGACGGTGCGCCGCATCGACCTGCTGAACGCCATGCTCATCGTCAGCGCCAACGACGCCGCCAGTGTCATTGCCTACGATGTGGGCGGCAGCGTGCTGGATTTCGTCAAGCAGATGAACGCCCGTGCCCAGGAGCTGGGCTGCACCGGCACGAACTTTACCTGTGCCCACGGCCTGTTTGACTACGGCAACGTGTCCACCGCGCAGGATCTGGCAAAGATCGCCGCCGCCTGTGCGGCAAACCAGACCTTTGCACAGGTGGCGGGCACCGCCAGCTATGTGCTGCCGGCTACCAACTTGCGCAAGGCCGAGCACACCATCAGCAGCTCCAACAGCCTGATGAACAGCGAGAGCGCCAACTACCGGGAGTATGTCCGGTGGGTCAAGGGCGGCTTTACCACGCTGGCAGGCCGCTGCATCGTGGCCTTTGCGGAAAAGGACGGCCACACCTACGGGCTGGTGATCCTTGGCTGCGATACGCCGGACCACCTCTTTGCCGAGTGCGATGATCTGTTCGACTGGGCCTTTGCCAGCTTTGCCGACCGTCCGCTGGTGGACACCCAGACCGAGATCACCACCGTGGCGCTGACCAAGTGCCGCACCGAACCGGCGGTGGCGCTGTATGCCGCTGCGCCGGTCAGCGGCTACGGCCACGCGGACGATATCGTCACCTACTCCTTCGACCTGCCGGAAAGTGTTTCCGCTACCGTCAAGAGCGGCAGTGTGGTGGGTACAGCCACCGTGTATCTGGACGGCGATGAAGTGGGCACGGTAGACCTTGTGACCCACAAGGAGTATGTCTCCGATTTCCGCACCGACATGAAGGCAACGGTGCTTCTGCTGTGTGCACTGGTGTTCATCCTCGTTGCATTAACGGCGGTCACTCTTGCCGCGGGCGGCGGCTCGCTGAACCTTAAAAGGAGAAAGCGCCGCAGATAAAGTGCATGGGCTTGACAATTTTGGAAAATAAGCTATCCTGAAAATACAAAGGCGCTGGCCCACAAACGGCTAGTTCCTTACCATACGAGTCAAAAAGAAAAATGACCGGTCGTGTTGGGGAACAAGAGGCGGTCATTTTTTGGGTCATTACTAAAGAACAGCAAAAAAAGCGGCACTCGGAGCCTTGCACAAAGGCCCGATGTGCCGCTTTTGCTTACTTGTTCAGAAACTGGATGAAGTGGTAAGATTCTACGATCTGGAAGTACTTGATAATGCGCGGATACAGCGGTTCAGCTTTTTCGCCGAACTGCTGCTTCATGCAGTCAGCAAGCTGTGCAACGGTCTTCTGGCCGTCGATCAGCGGCCAGAGATAGCTGCCGGTCTCGTCCAGATGCACCTGTGTGGTGCGCGGTTTATGAAACACTTTTTGCGCGATCGTGTTGAACACACCGGTGTTCTCCACCTCAAGGGTGATAAGGCCGGTGGCTTCGTCTGTGTGCCAGCGCAGGGTTTCCGCCCGCTGCGGAATAAGGTCCAGATAGTTGATGGACTGCTTTTTCTTACTCATCAGTTCTTCTTTTTCTTCATGGAGAAGGCCAGCAGGCATGCGATCATCACGATCATAAGGACCACGCCGCCAATGTTGCCCAGATCAATGCTCAGGGCAGTGCTGATGCCGAACACGGCGAAGATGGCCAGCAGGATGCCCACAAGGCCCTCGCCTGCGATCATACCGGCGCAGAACAGGGTGCCGTTGGTGGTCTGCTCTTCCTTGGTGGCAGCGTCAACGTTCTTGCGGCTGTCCATGAACCAGCGCACAGCACCACCGATCATGATGGAGGTGTTCAGGTAGATGGGCAGATACAGGCCGATGGCGAACGGCATCACAGGGATGCGCAGGATCTCCAGGGCAATGGCAAGGAACACACCGGTGAACACCAGGTTCCAGGGCAGGTTGCCGCCCATGATGCCCTCAACGATCATCTTCATCAGGGTAGCCTGCGGTGCGGGGACCTCAGCGCCACCGTAGCCCCATGCGCCGTCCAGCAGGTACAGCACACCGCCGATGGCCAGACCGGCGGCAACAACGCCGATCAGCTCACCGATCTGCTGCTTGACCGGGGTCGCGCCCAGCAGGTAGCCGGTCTTCAGGTCCTGAGAGGTATCCGCAGCAATGGCAGCGCAGATGCAGATGACAGAGGCGATGGCCATGGAGCCGATCATGCCCTCGATGCCAACGTTGCCGGTGGCCTTCAGGATCATGGTAGCGATCAGCAGGGTGGCAATGGTCATGCCGGAGACCGGGTTGTTGGAGCTGCCGATCATGCCGACCATACGTGCAGAGACGGTGGAGAAGAAGAAGCCGAAGATGACGATCAGCAGAGCACCCAGCGGGCTGACGGGGATGGCCGGAGCCAGCCAGATGATGAGGATGATGAGCAGGATGCCGCCCAGAATAAAGGGCATGGGCAGGTCCTTCTCGGTACGGGAGGTGCCGGAAGCACTGCCGCCCTTCATGCTCTTCATGGCATCACGGAAGGTGGATGCGATCAGAGGCAGGCTCTTGATCAGCGAGATGATACCGCCGGTAGCGATAGCGCCTGCGCCGATATACTTGACGTAGTTGGACCAGATAGCGTCTGCACCGCCTGCTGCATACAGATCAGCAATGGTGGTGCCGGCTGCTGCCGGGTACAGGGAGATGTTCGCGCCGAACAGGCAGATCAGCGGGATAATGACCATCCAGCCCACCAGAGAACCGGTGAACATGTAGGAAGCGGTCTTGGGGCCGACGATGTAGCCCACGCCCAGCAGAGCGGGGTACACTTCCATGCCCAGAGCACCCTTGAAGGAGCTGAAGGCCACGGCAATGTCGGCGGGGATCATCTTCAGGCCATCGACGATGAACTTGAAGATGGCTGCCAGACCCATGCCGGAGAACACGGTAGAGGCGTTTGCACCGCCCTCTTCACCGGCCAGCAGAACGTCTGCACAGGCGGTGCCTTCCGGGTACAGCAGGGTGGCGTGTTCCTTGACGATCAGGGCGTTGCGCAGGGGCACCATGAACAGAACACCCAGAATGCCGCCGCACAGGGCGATCAGGGTGATCTCCAGGATGCTGGGCTTGTCGCACAGGCCCTCTTTTGCCCACAGGAACAGTGCGGGCATGGTGAAGATGGCACCGGCGGCCAGGCTCTCGCCTGCGGAACCGATGGTCTGCACCATGTTGCTCTCCAGAATGGAGTTCTTCTTGAGCAGGACGCGGATCACGCCCATGGAAATGACTGCTGCCGGGATAGAGGCAGAAACAGTCATGCCGACGCGCAGGCCCAGATAGGCGTTTGCAGCGCCGAAGACCACGGACAGGATAATGCCCATGATCACAGAGGTCGCCGTCATTTCTGCGGTGATCTTTTCCGCAGGAATATACGGCTTGAAGGATTCTTGATCTTTCATGTTTGCTCTCCTTGCGACAGCACAAGCGCCTTGTCTTTGGGGCAGGGCGCTTGTGCTGTCTGTTTTCCTATTTCCTAAAACACGCGCATCCTGTCCAACAAAGGATACGCTGGCACATACTCTATTATACTAAAGTATGGCTGAATTGGCAACTGGAAATGTACACAACAAATTCACAAAAAGTTCGTGAATTCAAGCGTTTTGCGGAAAAATCGAGCAAAAATGTGCAAAAAAACTCCATGCAGGCTTAAAACTGTCTGCGTGGAGCGCACAGTTCTATAAAACTCAGACGGCCCCGTAGATGCCGTGCACCGATACTTCGCCGGTAAAAACGTGCACTTCGCCGCTGTCGGTGCGCACCACCAGACGGCCCTCTTCGTCCACATCGACGGCTTCGCCTGCACCCTGCCCGCCGTCCGGCAGGTCAAAAGTGACCCGGCGGCCCAGATTGACGCAGGCGGCCTTGTATTCCTCCCGGAAGGGTGCAAAGCCATCGCGGGCAAACACATACATGTTGCGGTCAAAGCCAAAGTCGGTCAGGCCCTCGGCCAGCCATGCGGGGTCGGTGGAAAGATCCACCTTTGCGCCCTGCAGCGCCAGCGAGGTGCCGTTGGGCAGACCGGCGGCATCAAAGTAGCTCTGCGGCTGGGCCAGATTGATGCCGATGCCGCACAAAATGCCCCGGCCCTGCTGCTGGTAGCCGTAGCTCACGCCCTCGCACAGGATGCCCACGACCTTTTTGCCGTTGAGCAGAAGGTCGTTGGGCCACTTGATCTGGCAGTCCACGCCGTAGCGCAGCTTGAGCTGGGTGCGCACGGCAAGGCTTGCCAGCAGCGGCAGGGTGGCAGGCTGGGCCAGCGGTTCCCGGATGGCTGCTGTATAATACAGGGCCTTGCCCTCGGCGTTCACCCAGCTGCGGCCAAGGCGGCCCCGGCCTGCGGTCTGATTCTCGGTATACACCGCACCCACCGGGCCGAACTCCTCAAAATGTTCCTTCACGTAAGCGTTGGTGCTGCCGCATTCCGGCAGATAGCGCACCTCATTGATGCTCATTGTTTGGGTACCTCTTTATGTTCATAGGCGGTCACTTTGCCTTCGTCCAGCGTCAGGATGCCGTAGGTGTCCGGCCCGGTGTAGCACCGGCCGCAGGAGCCGGGGTTGAACAGGAACACCCTGCTGCGGGTCTCTGCATGGGGGATGTGGGTGTGGCCGAACAGCGCCACCTCGGCACCCCGGGCAGATGCGGCATCTGCCAGCGTATCCAGATCGTATTTCACACCGTACATATGACCGTGGGTGTAAAAGATCACCACGCCGTCAAAGGCGGCAAGGCCGTCGGTGGGTTCCAGTGCGCCGTAATCGCAGTTGCCCGCCACCGAGTAGGCCCGCAGCTTGGGGTACAGCGTCAGAGCCAGTTCCAGATCCCGCAGGCCGTCGCCCAGAAAGATCAGGGCATCGATGCTTTTGCTCTCTTTCATCAGCACGCGCTCAATGGCGGCACGTCCGCCGTGGCTGTCGCTCAAAACCAGAAGCTTTGTCACAAAAGGGGTCCTCCTCTATTACCATTTACCTGAGATGCTGTCATTCACCAGCCTGCTGGCCCTGTTGCAATACCAGCAGCTGCTTGTACACTTCGCTTTTAGAATAAGGTGTGCCCTGTGCCGCCGCCTTGGCTGCGGCGGTGGGGCCAAAGCCCTGCCCGGTCAGCTCCAGCGCCCGATGCGCTGCCTGCTCCAGCGTCAGCTCCTGCTCCGGGTCGGCGGTCTCCGGCGCACCGGCCATCACCAGCACATACTCGCCGCGCGGCTCGTTGGTCTTGTAGTGCTCCACCGCCTCGCCGAGGGTAGTCTTCCAGATATCCTCGTGCAGCTTTGTCAGCTCCCGGCACAGGGTGATGCTGCGGTCTGCGCCAAAGGCATTGGCCAGATCGTCCAGCGTGGTGCGCAGCTTGTGGGGCGCTTCGTAGAAGATGGTGGTGCGCTTTTCCTGCAAAAGCTCAGCAAGGCGTTCCTTTTTCTGCTTGCGGTTCACGGGCAGAAAGCCCTCGAACACCCAGCGGGAGGTGTCCTGCCCGGACACGGCCAGCGCTGTGACGCAGGCGGAAGCTGCCGGTACTGGCACTACCTTGATGCCCCGGGCCAGTGCGTCCCGCACGATCACCTCGCCCGGGTCGGAGACGCAGGGCATGCCCGCATCACTGCACAGGGCGCAGCTCTCGCCCGCTTCAATGCGGCGCAGGATGCCCTCACCCTTCTGCAGGGCGTGCTCATAGTAGCTGACCATGGGCTTTTTCAGGCCCAGAAAGTTCAGCAGCTTCATGGTCA
>OGXC01002679.1_pt1 | contig 11633 bp, 7 predicted proteins | sample 1576201 | NCBI WGS metagenome assembly OGXC01 (sample SAMEA3541562, study PRJEB24748) | human gut metagenome | biome: human gut; feature: human-associated habitat; material: faeces | place: China | collected 2012 | reverse complement strand
GCTGATCTGGAATGGATTTTTGCACGTAACTATGAAGGTACTGAATAGTTACGTTTTTTCTTTCTCTGTACAGTATTATTTTTATCACGAATCCCCGAAACCAAAAACCATGGTTCGGTAACTACTTTGTATAATCTATGTAAATTGTAAATTCAGATTTTCGTTTGAAAATATAGCCGGGTAAAACCTTTCCACTGTGCCGGACTACCGCGAATTCAAAAAAATCAGCCATTTGTCGAGATTTTTCACAGTAGTACCGTTATCGCACAGGTATGGATATGGCCCGCTGCACGCAAAAAAAGACGCACCATCTGGTAGTCTGGAATATTTCTTCCAAATCAATCAGACGATGCGTCTTGATCCTTAAGATCCTATATTTCCTTTATAACCTTTTTGCCTGGCCCTTGTTCCTAAACTCCAGCAGCCGGACCTTCCGGTGCAACTGTTCCGCCTGGAACAGTCACAGAACTCGGTCCTTCTGTCTGGGCTGCCGGGCCGGCGCTTGTGGTCGCCTCCGGAACAGCGGTGGACTTTTCATATCCCGGTCCCACCGGATTCTCCGCTGTGGTCTCCTGCGGATTTGACGGACGGAACTCCTCCGTGGAAGTCTCCGCCTCATCTGTCGGGCTCACTGCGTGACTCTCTGTCGGCTTCACATAGATATTTCCATGCTCATCCGTCTCATAAGCGGCGCTGGTCTCATGGCTTCCGGAAGAAGTTTCGATCGGCTTGCCGTCCGGTCCTGTCTCAGTTTCACCCGTGCTCTCAGATTCCTTCTTGGATTCTTCGAGCATGGACTCCATCTGGGATTCTTCCTGACTCTCCTTCTTACTCTCCTCTTCAGCGGAAAGTGTCGTGGCCTCCGTCTCGCCCTTCGGGATATATCCCTGATCCGTCGCTACATGATCGATTTCCTTGCCAGCCTTATTCAGTCCAGTAAGTTCAGCGATCTTATTGCTGATCGTCTGGACCGTGCTGGATGGCTTGTAGTCCTCTTCACCATAGAGGAACTTGTGAAGGCTTGTAACATTGCTCACGAGTGTCTGCGGGATAACACAGGACAATTTCAGCTTGCCGATCTTCATCTTCTGCTCTCCGCGGGCTGCCGGGAATCCGGTCGTCTCACCGAGATGGTATTTCGTGACATTCTTCGCCATCGGAAGGATATCATTCATATTGATATTTGTCGCGCACATCGCGGACATATTGCCGATCAGGCTGTTTAATGTCGCAAAGTCTGCCTTTTTCGCCTTCTCGAATGCCTTCTGGATTACAAGTCTCTGGCGCTCTGTACGCGCATAGTCACTGTCCATCAGACGAAGACGTCCATAGGCAACGGCCTGTACGCCATCCAGATGGTTCACACCTGCTTTCTTTAACTGTACAGAACCAATTCCGGTACCTTTTACCGTCTCTGTGATGAACGCGTTGATGTAGTAGAACTCGGACTTACTGATATCGATGTCGACACCGCCGAGGATGTTGATCGCTGTTGCGACTGCCTTCCAGTTGAACGCTACATAGTGGGTGATGTTGAGATCCAGATTCTTATTCAGGGCTTTTACGGCCTGTTCCGGACCACCCATCGCATATGCCGCGTTGATCTTATTGTATGTGTTCTTGTCGCTCACATTCAGGTAAGTGTCGCGGAATACGGATGCCAGCTTGATCTCTCCGGTCTCACGATTTAAGTTCACGATCATGATAACATCGGACTGGTTGCCTTTTCCTGTGGAATTGTCACGGGAGTCCAGGCCAAATACCGCAATGGTCCAGTAGCCTTTTTCCATCTTATCTCTCATTTCCAGAGAGATGTTCTCATTCCGAACGTCCGCAATATCAAAATTATTCTGTCCGTTCATCTTTCCGAAGTTGTGCTGGATATAGCCGTATACCGCTGCGGCAAAACCCAGGACCAGAACGATCAGGGCGATCAGAACACCGATGATGATCTTTTTCTTCTTGTTTCCGTTTTTCCGTCTTCTGTGATTGTGGGAAGCTGCCCCATGGCTCTTTGCTGCGGCACGGCCTGCACGGCTTCCCGGGTCAGCACTCATAGAATACAGATCTTCCGTCCTGTGAGTGCGGCGTTTTGCGGACGTCTCACTCTCGCTCTCACGCCGTCTGCTCTTTCTGGCGCGGGAACGGTCTAATTCGTCTTCATAATTCATGTCATTTGTCCTCGTCTTAGTAAGCGTTTTTATTGATGAATCCCTTGAAAACCGTCAGGAACATGATCTTGAAATCAAGACCAAGTGTCCAGTTCTCGATATAATAGAGATCATGCTCGATCCGTTTAATGATCGAAGTGTCTCCACGGTAACCATTCACCTGCGCCCAGCCGGTAAGGCCCGGACGGACCTGATGCTTGATCATATATCGCGGGATTTCTTCCTTAAATTTTTCAACGAAAAATGGCCGTTCCGGTCTCGGACCCACAAGACTCATATCACCAATCAGGATATTAAAGAACTGCGGCACCTCGTCGATGCTTGTACGGCGGATAATTTTTCCGATGAGAGTTACACGGGCATCTCCCTTTGTTGTCCAGCGGCTCTTCTCCTTGCCCGGATCCTGAACCGTCATGGAACGGAATTTATACATTTTAAACGGCCGGTTGTGAAGGCCGACTCGTTCCTGACAAAAAATGATCGGTCCCGGAGATGTCAGCTTGATGAGCACTGCCACGATCAGCATGATCGGGGAGAAAAGTACGATCCCCACGATCGCACCCACGATATCGACGGCTCTCTTTACCATCGCGTTCATCGGATCATTCAACGGAACGCGGCGGATATGGATCACCGGCAGGCCCTGGAGATCTTCCATATACGGGATCGTCGGGATAATGTTCCCGTAATCCGGGATAAACTTCGTGTGCACGCCGGATTTTTCACAGAGAGCAACGATATGGCGGAGTTTTTCATACTCGCTCAGGCTCAGTGTGACGGCGATCTCATCGAGACTGTTCTGCTCTAAAATATAGTCGAGGTCCTCGATGCAGCCGATGACCTTTACTCCCTTATACTCACTTCCGCGTTCCTTCGTATCATCAATGATCCCGCGGATCGTGTACCCCCATTCCGGATTCTTGTTTACCCGGTCGATAAACCCTTCCGCTGCGGAAGAGTAACCAACTAACAGGATATGTTTCTGATTGTATCCTTTTGAGCGCATGGAACGAAGCACGATCCGGATTCCATTCCGCTCAATGGTCATAAACGCCACGTTCAGCACATAGAAATATACGACCAGTCTCTGGGAGAAGTTGTAGAGATGCGGCTCTTTTCTTCCAAAGTACAGGATCAGACCAAAAATAAGGAGTCCGATCGTGTTTGCCTTGAATATCTTTCCGAATTCATTTCTGCGTCCGAGTACACGCTTCGGCGTGTACAGTCCAAAAAAGGAGTACAAAAGCAGATACGCCGGAATAATGACAAGGAGCGCGCCAAAATAAAAACCGACCTCAAGTGTCCGTTTTCCGAGCAGGTTCGCCCATCCGCTTCCGATTACGATAAACCATGCAAGCAGATAAGAGAATGCGGTCACGAAGGCGTCAAGCACAACGTGAAAACGGTTGAGGCTCTTCTGATTATCTTTGATCATATAATTTTCACCCTGTTTTCCAAGGAACATGCCGGTCAGAATTCTTTCCGTGGTCAGCGCATGCACAGCTGCGCCAGCCAATTCCCCACGGCAGGTATTTTCAACTATACCATGCCCCGGCAGACTGCCTTTCTAAGGTCACTCCTCCGGACATAGTACCGCCATCATAAAAAATATGCATACATAGTATACATAAAATTTACCCATTTGCATATAAACGATTTCTTAAGAAAATCTGAGATTTCCGTAAATTATTCGTTTATTTTGCATAAAAGCAGCCGTTCAGCCTATCCGCACTGAGCCGGCCGCACAGCGTCCGGCGAAGAATCTCAGACTTTCGCTCCAAGCTTCGCCGCCTGTCTCCTGGAAAACTCATAAACATAGACTGCGGTTCCGGCGATCAGCTCAAGCTGGATCCCGATCTCCCGCTGTATTCTTCCTTTAAAGGAAGGGACGCGTTTACAGTTCTTTAATGTTCTGATCCCCTCAAGGAATCCGGACACATAGTCTTTTCCGAATCCCATCTTTTTAAAAAACAGGAACTTTACAAATGTTCCCGCGAGAAGACACGGAGAATTTAAAAGTAACTGCCAGGTGCGCATATTTTTGTAATTCAGATACACATTATTCCTCGCGGCAAGCTTCACCTTAAAGGAATTATACTTCGATCCGCTTGTCCCGCTGCCTACATGGTACACCACAGCTTCCGGGCAGAATACGTTGTCATATCCGTAAAGCTTCGCCCGGTATCCCACATCGATATCCTCGAGGTAGGCGAAATGCATCTCATCGAAGTATCCGATGGTCTCAAACACTTCCCGGCGGTAGATTGCCGCACCGGCACACGCCGTAAAGACGCGGCAGCTCTTTTTATAAAGCTTTTCCGGACGCCCGACGCCCCGCTGGAACGCCCAGCCGAGGACGCTGTACATGTCTCCGGCATCGTCCATGAGGTCCGGATGGTACATCTGGATCATCTTGCTGCTGACGGAAAAGATCTTCTCCGACCGGTCCATGGCCCTCTCCAACGCTTCGACGTAGTGGGGAGCCACTTTTGTATCATTATTTAATAAGATCACATAAGGCGTATCTGCCGCCCTGATCCCCACGTTTACCGCACCGGAAAAGCCAGTGTTTTCCGGAAGAAAGATCGACGGGATCTCCCGCTCCTTCAGCCACTCCACGCTGCCGTCCGTGGAACCGTTGTCCACCACCAGGATCTTGAAATCCTTTGTCGTCTGCTTTTCCAGTGCCTCAAAGCACGGTTCCATAAACGAAAGTCCGTTGTAATTCGGAATTATGATCGTTGTCTTCATTCGTCTAACGGTACCTCCAGTTTATATGGTTCCCCGATTTTTTCCTTTTTCAGGTCACGCAGCGCAAAATTTGATTTTCTCAGTGTCAGGTTCGGATTGTAGTACGGATCTCCGTCTCTCAGGATCTCCGGCCAGCGCTTCGCGAAGGTGGCGATCTCACGGTTAAATCGCTCCACCTTCTCCCGTGTGTCCTCAAGTCCGCGGGACTTAGATTCATAGTGGTGAAGCACCGCATAAGGCGCGTATACTACAAGTTTTCCGAGCTTTCTCACCTTCATGCAGTAATCAATATCATTGAAAGCCACCGCGAGCTCTTCTGTAAATCCCCCCACAGCGTCAAATACGGAACGCTTGCTCATCATGCAGGCCGCTGTGACCGCGCTGTAATCCTGGGCACACATCGCGCGATTGAAATAGCTGTTCTCGGATTTATGAAGTCCGATAAACGTATGACCGGCGATACCGCCGAAACCGATAACAACACCGGCGTGCTGGATCGTGTCATCCTCGTAGAGCAGTCTCGCACCGGCGATCCCCACGTCCTCCCTCTGGACAAAGCCAAGCATCTCTTCCACAAAATTCTTTGCGATCAGTTCGATATCGTTGTTCATGAACAGAAGGTACTCGCCCTTTGCGTGCTGTACGCCGAAGTTGTTGATCGCGGAGTAGTTGAACTCTCTCTCCCAGCGGACAACGTGCACGTTCGGGAACTCCTTCTGGATCTTCTCGTAGTAATCCCAGGTTGCCTGTTCCGTACTGTTGTTCTCCACGATGACGAACTCCAGGTTCTTATAGGTTCCCTCCGTCAGCATCGGGCGGATGCAGTTGTCGAGGTCCACGGTGTGGTCCTTGTTCGGGATAATTACAGAGACAAGCGGGTCATCCTTGATCTTAAACGTCGTGTGATAGATCCCGTAATCCACACCCTTTTCTACCTTTTCTGCCTCAATTCCCACTCTCTTATAGTGGTCCATAATGGCACGGGAACCGGCTGTGAAGGCATAAAGCTTGCTCTCGGGGTTGCTTGCCGTGGAATTTGGGTGGCAGCGCCAGTGATAGAGCACCTTCGGGATATGGCAGATCTGCTTTGCATTCTCTGTACAGCGGAAAATAAAGTCGTAATCCTGGGCTCCGTCATATTCCGGCCGGAAACCGCCGACTTTATCGAGCAGTTCTTTTTTCACCACAAACAGATGGCAGATATAGTTGACGCTCGTCAACAGGTCCGGATTGAAATCCGGCTTGAAATGCGGGTCGAACAGTTCATCCCCATCCATGTCAAGCTTGTCCTCATCGGAATAGAGGACATCGCAGTTTTCATTCTCATTCAGTTTTTTCGCGCACTCAAAGAGCGCGTTCGGTGTCAGACGGTCATCATGATCCGCAAGAACAATGAAATCACCTTCTGCCATCTCAAGGGCGGCGTTCGTATTTCCGGAGATACCGCGGTTTTCCCCCAGTACCTGATAGCGGATCCTCGCGTCTTTCTCCGCATATTTCTTTAAAACATTCTCGACACTCTCACCCGCCGGGCTGCCGTCCGCGATGCAGAGTTCCCAGTTCGCGTAGGTCTGCTCCACGATGGAGTCCAGCATTTCCTTCAGGAATTTCTCCGGAGTCTTATAGACCGGGATCACGATCGAAAATTTCGGCATATAATCGAACTTCTTTTTCTTCTGCTCTTCCAGCTCTTCCTCTGACGGTTTCGTGAGATTCCACCACTCTGCGTAGTCGTAATCGTCGTCGATCCCCTGGATCTTGTGCTTGGATTTTAAGATCAGGGCTTTCAGACCATTTTCCTTTAAGAAATCCCAGGCAACATGGACTGTCTCCATGTTCATAAGGTTCATGAGCTTCTGTACCTTGCGGTTTGCCGCGCCGGTTTTTCTGCGGATCGTCATATCGCTGTATTTCACACGGGTCGTCTTCTTCCCGCCGCAGATCACAAGATAATAATTCTTTCCATGTTCATACGGAAAACGAATATCAAAGCCGAGATCACGGTCGATGATCTTCTTATAATAGATCTGGCTCACGTCATCTCTTCTCGTCGGAACGATCTTTGCCTTCACCGGCTGTCCCGCTTCATCCTCGACCCGGTAGGTGATCACGGAATCCGGGTTGCTCTCAACAGCCCAGCCATTTAACTGGATCGTCTGCTCCCGGACTCTCATCACTTCAACACTGTACTTCATACTTCCTCCTGTGCACCGGCCGGTGTATCAAAATTGATGCGCTCCTCCTCCACAACGAGCGGGCGGTGCATCACACGGGTATTGATGCTCATGATATACTCGCCAAGCAGGCCGATAAAGAAGATCTGGACAGATCCAAGAAAACACATTCCGATGAGAAGCGGCGCCATACCTGCCATAAAGCGGTCCCAATATAAGAGTTTCATGATCAGATATATGACTGCTACGATAAAGCTCACGCCACCGCAGAAGGCGCCGAAAAAGGTTGCCAGGCGCAGGCCCGCTTTTGTGTAGGACGTAAAGCTGAGCATCGCCGCGTCATATAATTTATAGAAGTTATTGTGGGTCTTCCCCGCGCGGCGTTTCGGCTGCTCGTACGGGATCTCTTTTCTCTTAAAGCCCAACTCCGCAACAATCCCGCGAAGGAACGGGGTCGGATCGTTTAAGTTTCTTAAGACCTCGATAAACTGTCTGTCGTAGAGTCCGGAGCCTGTAAAGTGCTCGATCTGCTCCACGTCGGATAATTTCCGGATCAGTTTGTAGTAGCAGCTTCTGAGCCAGTACATCACCGGGTTCTCTTTGCTGCTCGTCTTGATTCCGATGACGATCTTATAGCCATTCTCCCACTCGTGGACATACTTCGGAATCAGTTCCACCGGATCCTGGAAATCCGCCACCATGGAGATCACGCAGTCACCGGTTACCTGAAGGATTCCATAATACGGAGAATTGAACTGTCCAAAGTTTCTCGCGTTGAAGATCGCCTTGATCTTCGGATTCTTCGCGCAGAGCATGCGGAGCAGTTCTCTTGTCTTATCGGTGGAGTCGTTGTCGATGAAGACCAGCTCATAGTCGTACTGAGGCAGTTCTTTTGTGATAATGCCGATGACCGCTTCGCTGATCGGAACGACATTCTCCTCCTCGTTATAGCATGGAATCAAAACGCTGATTTTTTTCATGTTATATTTTCTTCTTCCTTAAATTTTACCTGACGGGTACCTTCGGGCACCTTTTTCAGTTTCTTTCAGCAGTGCGGCGGGCGCCGATCTGCTGAACTTTTTTTCTAAATTGTTGCCTAGTCTTTAACTTTTATCATTGTAACCATTTTTTCTGTTTTGTCAATACTCGACGTATTTCGCGGCATTTTTTCCCAATCTGTGATCGGTCTGCATTTTCAACTGATTGCTGCCCTCTCTGCCACCCCAGAATTGCTTTCTCGTTCAGTTAAATGGTTCTCTTTCTGAGCGCGATCATCCTTGTAATTCCGGTCTTGAAATCGACCTCTGGCTTCCATCCCGTCACCGTCTCCAGCTTTTCGATGGACGGCATCAGATTGATCAGACCTTCGGCGTTCTCCCCGCGGGTGTTGTATTGGCTCTCGCCCTGTCCGCCGCAGAGTTCGTGGATCTCCTCCACAAATTCCTTTAATACCTTTGTCTCAGCACCGCCGAAGTTAAATACAGGATTTTCAAGTCCCTCAAACGCACTTTCCGGGGCTTCGCAGAGTGCCGCCATCCCTCTAGCCAGATCGTCGATATAGAGGAAATTCCACTTCTGGGTACATGCCCCCAGGGACATTTCCTTATTACTTAAGAATATGTCCAAACAGGACTCCACTAACGTCCACGGGTGGTCCCCGGGGCCGTAGGCGCTGAAGATCCTGGCGTGAATGTACCGCAGTCCCAGTTCATCACAGAGTTTTTCTCCCTTTTCCCGCATGGCAAGCTTCGCCTCTCCATACAAGGATTTCGGCTCGCAGACCGTGTTCTCCGTGATCAGATCCTGGTGCATTCCGTACTCCGCCTGGGAGCCGGAGAACAGGAACTTTTTACAGCCTAGGGCTTTCGCCGTCCGAATCGTCTCCAGGGAGATCTCCATATTCTTCTCCTGAAGCGCCTTGTCCGTTCTTGACGCGCTCCCGGATCCGCCCCAGCCGAAATGGCAGAACACGTCCTGCGGTTTTGTCACTTTTTCTAAAAGTTTTTCCGGCTCGGAAAGATCATTTTCCGTCACGAGAAGACGCCCGGATAAAAGTGCCTCCTCATTTCCCTCAAGGATCGTATCAAGTTTTGAGGATTTGGGGCGCACAATGGCGGTCACCGTGTGCCCTCTCCGTAAGAGTTCCCGCACCGTTGCCGCGCCGACAAAGCTCGTCGAACCTGTCATGATGATATTCATATTCTGCTGCCCCTTTCCTCATTTAACACTGATCAATCATCCATCTTATTCCCGATTGCCAGTATATTGTACATGATGTTACTGTACACGGGTAGGAATTTTCTGAACCATCTTGCATTTTCTTCTAAGTTCCATGTCCCAGGCACACTGAACCTTCTTATTTATTCTCTACTAACGGAATAATCATATTTTCCTTCAGCTCTTCCTCCGGAAGGAACGGAGCCAGATCCTCCAGAAATACATCCGGCACAATAGAACATCCCTGTCCATAATGTACAGTCATATTGATCGAAGGTTCGCGGAGCATCTCCTCTTCCTGACGACAGGCATAAATCGGAATATTATATTTCTCCTTTACTGCCTGTGCAGCCAGAATGTGGTCAAAATGTCCATGGGTAAGAAGAATCGCCACCGGTTTTCCATTCATCCGGGAAATCTTCATTTCAATCTTCTCCAGACAATCTGCGGGATCAACAATGATCAGTTCTCCGGTTTCTTTATTCTTAAGGAGATAGCAATTTGTATATACAGGTCCTAATATACATTTCTGTAATTCTAAATTCTTCATGTTATTCCTTTCTGTCAATCTGCAGCAGTTCCATAAAATAATGTTCCAGCAGATTTTTCCATGATCAGCCTGTAGTTCTCTCTACGTCAATGACACTCTCTACCTGACGGATCTTCTCGATCAGGGAACGCAGTTCCTCTTTGCTTCCAATCTCAAAACTCATGGAAATAGTTGCCTTCTCCTGCTTGCTTGTACGGCTGTTGATACTTCGCAGGTCGATCTTACGTTCTGTAAATATTTTAGAAAGATCCACAAGAAGCCCTGTACGGTTATTTGCATAAACCTGAATCTCAGCCATATACTTCTCTTTTTCCTTGGTATCAGGCTGCTGCCATTCCGCCTCGATCAATCGTGTCCTGTCCGTCTCAGACATATTCAGCACATTGACGCAATCTGTACGATGGATTGTGATTCCACGTCCTCTTGTAACAAAGCCTACAATCTCGTCACCCGGGATCGGATTACAGCACTTGGAAAAACGGACTGCCACATCATGGATTCCTTTTACCACAATTCCACTCTTGCTCTTGGCAATGTGAAGCTTCTCCTGTGTCTCAGAAGCAGCCTCAAGAACCTGCTCATCTGTCAGATTCTTCTTATTTTCCTTATCATAAGCCTCTACCAGCTTATTGAAAACCTGACCTTCTTTCAATCCGCCATGACCAATTGCAGCAAGTACTGAATCCCAGTCCCTGAAACCATATTTACGCAAAACAGCCTCCAGATACTGGGTTTTTGTATAATTTGCGATCTTAAATCCCTTTGCACGCGCATACTGCGCAAGCATCTCCTTGCCCTTAAGGATATTATCTTCTTTTAATTCCTTCTTGAACCACTGGTTAATCTTGTTCTTTGCCTGAGTACTCTTAACCAGTTTCAACCAGTCGCGGCTTGGTCCCTGAGAATTCTGGGAAGTAATGATTTCAATACGGTCGCCGTTTTTGATCTCATATTCAATCGGAACCAGCTTACCGTTAACTCTGGCACCTACCATCTTATTTCCGACTGCACTGTGAACACTGTACGCAAAATCCACCGGTGTAGAACCGCTTGGAAGTGTTTTAACATCTCCCTGTGGAGTGAAACAGTAAACACTGTCCGCAAAAAGATCCAGGTCATTCTTCAGAAGACTCATGAATTCTTTGTTATCAGACATGTCTCTCTGCCATTCCAGAATCTGACGCAGCCAGTTCAGTTTCTCTTCCTCACTCTTACCTACAGGAGCCTTTCCGTCAGACGACTCCTTATATTTCCAGTGTGCAGCGATACCATATTCTGCAGTTCTGTGCATTTCATAAGTACGGATCTGGATTTCAAAGGGCTGTCCGTTGGGTCCGATCAATGTGGTATGCAATGACTGATACATATTGGGTTTCGGCATGGCAATATAATCTTTAAACCGTCCCGGAATTGGCTTATACATCTCATGGATCACACCAAGGGCAGCATAACAATCCTTCACTGTATCTACAAGAATACGGACAGCAAATAAATCATAAATCTGATCAATAGTCTTATCCTGATTTACCATCTTCTTGTAGATGCTGAAAAAGTGTTTTACACGTCCGTCCACCTGCGCCTTAATATTGGCATCATCCATATGTTTCTTAACTTCTTTTACAATCGCACCTACAAACTGTTCTCTCTCGCTTTTACGCAGGGCAACCTTATGCACCAGGTCATAATATACATCCGGCTTAAGGTATTTCAGCGACAGGTCATCCAGCTCTACCTTTATCTTGGAAATACCAAGTCTCTGAGCAAGCGGAG
>OGXC01002663.1_pt1 | contig 11700 bp, 10 predicted proteins | sample 1576201 | NCBI WGS metagenome assembly OGXC01 (sample SAMEA3541562, study PRJEB24748) | human gut metagenome | biome: human gut; feature: human-associated habitat; material: faeces | place: China | collected 2012 | reverse complement strand
CCATGATTCAAGCCTTGTTACACACAGGTCAGTGTGGAGAAAGAGACTATCTCTTTCAGGCTGCCACGGTCGAAGCGCATGTCTCCGATATGCAGCCGCAGTTCCGGACGCTTCCTCCAGGTATAGAGCACTATTCCCGCAGAAGCGACTCCCTGTGCCATGACCGTGGCTATCGCAGCCCCCTCGATGCCCCAGTCCAGTTGCAGGATGAAAAACAGGTCGAGAACGATATTCAGTGCCACAGAGAGTGCCAGAAACCAGAGAGGAGTTACCGAATCTCCCACCGCACGCAGCATCGCCGCATAGAAATTATAGATAAACGTAAAGACAATGCCGCAAAAGATTATCCAGAGGTAACCGCGCATCATGCCGTAAATGTCCTGCGGCACTTGCAGCAAACGGAGAATGGGGTCCAGCCATACGAATACCGCCATATTCAGCACGCATGTGACCGCCCCTATCAGTACGAACGACACGAAAATGCTGCGGCGCAGGGCGGAATGGTTTCCCGCACCGTAATGCAACGAGAATACCGTGCCGCTGCCGATAGACAAACCGAGAAGGATGGAGATAAGGAAGACCATCAGCGTATACGCCGACCCTACCGCCGCCAGTGCATCCGCACCGATGCACTGCCCTACAATCAGCGTATCGGCTATGTTATAGCACTGTTGCAGCAACGAACCCGCCATCATAGGCAGGGTGAAACGCAACAGCGTACCCGTTATGCCACCCCGGGTAAGGTCTCCGTTCCGTAACATGATTGTTCACACCCTCTCTCAGGCAATGCCCAGCAGTTTCACTTCGAATATCAGTGTGGAGAAAGCCGGAATAGGCCCGCTGGTGCGTGTGCCGTATCCCACGGTGTACGGGATGTAGACCATCCAGTGGTCGCCCACGCGCATCTGCTGCAAGGCTATCTGCCAGCCGTCGATTACTTCGTTCAGCCGGAAAGCCTCCGGACAGTTGCGCTTCCAGGAATTGTCAAACTCCCTGCCGTTAATGAGCGTTCCCTTGTAATGCACCGACACAATACTGTTTAATCGAGGAGTAGCACTACTGCCCTGCCCGCTTTCCAGGATACGGTAAAGCACGCCGGCAGCCAACTCCTTTACGCCTTCTTCGGTACGCAGATTTTGCAGGAACTGTTCGTTCTTCAGTTTGTATTCTTCCTTTTTGCCCATATCGTTCTTTTGGTTTTAATAACTAATGCCGAATAACGGTATCTTATTTTGACGGCAAAGGTCGGTATTTTCCGTATACCGGAAAAGGGAATGGCAATATAAAATAGCGAAGGTGCATCAAAACCTGCCAAGTTTCCATGCACCTTCTTCGTATCCGTTCTTTGAAATTATATCTGAATCAGTCCAGTTTATGAATTACCAGTCCCGAACGCAGCTTCGGTTCGAACCAAGTGGTCTTGGGCGGCATGATATTGCCGGTATCGGCAATGTCCATCAACTGCTTCATGGACACAGGATAAAGCGCCAAAGCCACTTTCATCTCACCGCTGTCCACCCGCTTCTTCAATTCGCCCAGCCCGCGGATACCGCCGACAAAGTCGATACGCTTGTCGGAACGGAGGTCTTTGATACCGAGGATTTCATCCAGTATCAGGTTGGACGAAATGGTAACATCCAGCACGCCGATAGGGTCATTGTCGTTGTAAGTGCCCGGCTTTGCCGTAAGGCTGTACCACTTGCCGTCCAGGTAAAGGGAGAAGTTATGCAGGCCTGCCGGCTTGTAGATTTCCGTTCCTTTCTCTTCTACCGTGAAGTTCTTGCCTACGGCAGCCAGGAATTCTTCGGGAGTCAACCCGTTCAGGTCCTTCACCACGCGGTTGTAGTCGATGATAGTCAACTGGTTGGCGGGGAAACAGACTGCCATGAAGTAGTTGTACTCCTCGTCTCCGCGATGATTGGGATTCTGTCCGGCCTTCTCCGCACCCACCAGGGCTGCGGCTGCACTGCGGTGGTGTCCGTCGGCAATGTAAAGTGCCGGCATCTTGGCGAATTCTTTGGTTATGACCTCAATATCTTCCTGCCGGTCGATAATCCAGAATGTATGGCCGAAACCGTCGTCCGGAGCCACAAAGTCGTAAACAGGCTTCTGTGCCGTGTAACGGGCAATGACCGCATCCAGCACTGCATTGTCGGGGTAAGCGAAGAATACGGGCTCGATGTTGGCATTGTTCACACGGACATGCTTCATGCGGTCTTCTTCCTTGTCGCGGCGGGTAAGCTCATGCTTCTTGATAACGCCGTTCATGTAATCGGGCACGTATGCGCCCACCACCAAACCATATTGCGTCTTACCGTTCATGGTCTGGGCATATATGTAATAGTTCTCCTTATCGTCCTGCACCAGCCAGCCTTTGTCCTGGAACATTTGGAAGTTCTCGGCCGCTTTCCGGTACACACGTTCATCGTGCTCGTCCGTACCGACCGGAAAATCTATTTCGGGCTTGATGATGTGATACAGGGATTTTTCGTTTCCTGCCGCTTCTTCACGCGCTTCGGCGGAATTCAGGACGTCGTACGGACGGGATGCCACCTGCTCTACCAAATCCTGAGGGGGACGAATCCCTTTAAAAGGTTTTATTGTTGCCATGGTTGTCAGAGTATAAATCCATTACTTATTTACGCGGAACTTCTCGCAGCCGTCTTTCAGGAAGCCCACAATCTGTCTGGCAGCGGCAATGCCGGCATTGATATTGGCTTCGGCCGTCTGCGCGCCCATCTTCTTCGGTGTGGAGAAGTAACGGCCGGCAAACTTGGCGGCAAATGTATCATTGGCTGCAGGCATAATATCGGTCATGTACTTCAAGTCGGCACGTTCTTCCATCAGTTGTATCAGCTCGGCTTCATTGATAACTTCCTTGCGGGCGGTGTTCACCAGCAGACCGCCTTTCGGCATCCTGCCCACCAAAGCATAGTTAATGGAGTTCTTGGTTTCCGCCGTTGCGGGAATGTGCAGCGAAACGATGTCGCAGGCAGAATAAAGTTCCTCGGCCGAAGCCACAGCCTTTACACCGTCTTTCTCGATAACCTCTTTCGGGCAGAAAGCGTCGAATGCGTAAATGTCCATGCCGAAACCTTTGGCTATGCGGGCTACATTGCGGCCTACGTTACCGTAAGCATGAATGCCCAACTTCTTGCCTTTCAGCTCCGTACCGGAAGTACCGTTGTACAGATTGCGGACAGCCATTACCATAAGCCCGAAAGCCAGTTCGGCCACAGCGTTGGAGTTCTGCCCCGGAGTGTTCATCACACATACATTGTGGGCGGTTGCGGCATCCAAGTCCACATTGTCATACCCCGCACCGGCACGCACTACGATTTTCAGCTCTTTGGCGGCATCCAAAACCTCGGCATCAATAATGTCGCTACGGATAATAATGGCATTGGCATCTTTCACGGCTTCCAGCAATTTTGCCTTATCGCCATATTTTTCCAGCAAGGCAAGTTCATAGCCTGCTGCTTCAATTTCTTTGCGAATACCGTCTACTGCAACTTTTGCAAACGGTTTGTCTGTTGCAACTAATACTTTCATGATTCAATGGTATTAAAAAAAGATTCACCACAGAACCGCACGAAGTTTCACAGAGTTTTCCTTTTCATTTCATCTCTGTGGGACTCTGTGCCCTCTGTGGTGAACAAATATTATTAATGAAGTTTCTCAAATTCCTGCATGCAGTCTATCAAAGCCTGTACGCTTTCCTTCGGCATGGCATTGTAGCAAGATGCACGGAAACCGCCTACGGAACGGTGTCCCTTGATACCTACCATACCCTTTTCGGTAGCGAATTTCAGGAAGTCGGCTTCCAGTTCCTTGTATTCGGGAGCCATCACGAAGCAGATATTCATGCGTGAACGGTCTTCTTTGGCGGCAGTACCCACAAACATCTTGTTGCGGTCTATCTCGGCATACAGCATATCTGCCTTTTCGATGGCGCGACGTTCCATTTCCTTCACACCGCCCTGAGCCTTTATCCAGCGCAATGTCTGCAATGCCGCATAGATAGGAACAACCGGAGGAGTATTGAACATTGAACCGCCATCGATGTGAGTCTGATAGTTCAGCATGGTGGGGATGTAACGGGACACTTTGCCTACCGCATCGTTCTTCACGATAACGAATGTCACACCCGCAGGAGCCAGATTCTTCTGTGCACCGCCATAGATACAGATGTATTTAGACACATCAATAGGACGGGAGAAAATATCGGACGACATATCGGCAACCATAGGAACGTTTACGTTCAGGTCTTCCTTCAATTCCGTGCCATAGATAGTATTGTTGGTGGTGATATGGAAATAGTCCGCATCGGCCGGTACCGTATAATCTTTCGGAATGTAAGTATAGGTGGCTTCAGCAGAAGAAGCAACCTCTACAACCTCGCCAAATCCCTTGGCTTCCTTCATGGCTTTCTTTGCCCACACACCCGTATTGAGGTAAGCGGCCTTCTTTTCGAGGAAGTTGAAAGGTATCATGCAGAATTCCAGACTTGCACCACCCCCCAGAAACAGCACCGAATAGCCTTCGGGAATGTTAAGTAGTTCTTTGAACAGTGCTACGGCTTCGTCCACTATGGGCTGGAAGTCCTTGGCGCGGTGGCTAATCTCCATAAGAGACAGACCGGATCCATTGAAATCTAAAATAGCCTTCGCCGTATCCTCTATCACCTCACGCGGAAGAATGGAAGGTCCTGCGTTGAAATTATGCTTTTTCATTTGAAGTTTGTTTTGGTTATACAATTTCGTTCGTTTATGTCTTTCGACATGGCGAAATTACGGAATTATTTCTGCATTGCAAATCTTTCCTTATAAATTTTCTTCTTTATCGCGTATTTGCCTTACTTTTTATTGGTATATACAAGAAATATACGCCAAACTGTTATGTATACTTAACACAAAAAGTATTAAAAAGTAAACTGAAAGATAGAAGCTGAAAAAACTTTCTACCGGGAATAAAAACTGAAAAAAAAGTGCATGATTATCAAAAACAAACTATTTTCCCATGCTTAATAACATCACCGGATATGCTTCATAACATACTGTCAACGAGCTTCTTCTATCAAAGTCTTCATCCCCTTGATTTTTTCCCCGCGCAGCAGTGTAAGCAATTGTTTTACTTTGCTGCGGCGGACTGCCACGAAAGCATAGTGCTCCTTCACATCCACCTGTCCTACATCTTCGCGCACCAGTCCGCCTTTCTTATACAGGAAGCCCACAATGTCCACCTTGTTCAGTTTGTCTTTCTTGCCTTTGCCTATATATAAGGTAGTCCAGCGGGGTTTGGCAGGCTTCGGCGTCTGCTCCGGCAATTCGAATACGGAGAGCTCCTCCGGAAGATAATCGGGCAGACGCTCTTCGGCATGCAGAAGCAGGAAAGAAGAGCCGCGCGCTTCCCAGCGTGCCGTGCGTCCGTTACGGTGCGTAAAGGCTTCTTCGTTGACGGGCATGTGATAGTGCACCACGTTGTCGATGCCCGGAATATCCAATCCGCGTGCGGCAAGGTCGGTCGATACCAGGACGGGACAACTGCCGTTGCGGAATTTATAGAGCGCCCGCTCGCGGTCGTCCTGTTCCATACCGCCATGAAAAGCATCGCAAGGGAATTTCTTCGACTTCAGATAGGATACCGTACGCTCCACGCTCTCGCGATAGTTCACGAATACCAGTGTAGAACGGTCGCCCAGCGTACAAAGCAGCCGGTACAATGTCTCCAGCTTGTCTTTTTCGGGAGAGATTACCTTCTGCAAGTCCAATCGTCCGGATACGGTTTCGCCCGAAAGAAAATTCAGCTTGACAACCTGCGGTGACGATTCCCCCCCGCCCACTCCGGTGAACTGCGGGATTTCCTCTGCATCCGTTGCCGACAGCAATACCCGTTTCTTCAAGGCAGGCAACTGTCCGATAACTTCCGCCATCTCGTCGTGAAAGCCGAATTCAAGGCATTTGTCGAACTCATCTATCACCAATGTGGTTACAAAGCGGGTATCGAAGTTCTGCTTCCGCAAATGGTCGTTCATACGTCCGGGAGTGCCGATGATAACGGCAGGGTTGATGCCCTTCATCGTACGGTGCTCGTCCATTGCCGGACGTCCGCCGTAGCAGCTCATCGCCTTGAAAGGGACGTTCATCGACTTGAATACGTTTTCTATCTGCAAGGCAAGCTCGCGCGACGGTACGAGCACCACCGCCTGTACGCCCTGCACATCGGCTTTGAGCGATTGCACCAGCGGCAGCAGGAATGCCAGCGTCTTGCCCGACCCCGTGGGCGACAACAGGACGAGGTCCTTATCCGATTGATAGGCATCCCGCGCTGCTTCCTGCATCGGGGTGAGTTGCTCTATCCGTAAGTTACGAAGTATGTCAGATTGTTCCATAAAGTACTTTGGTTTAATGGAGCAAAGATACGAAAAGATTGGCGGAAAACGAGGTGATGGTGTATATATCACTTCGTTCTGCATGAAGTATATTACAATTTATCCCGGTCAAACTCCCGATTTATCCCGGTTAAACTTCAAGTTTATTGAGGATAAACTTTGAGTTTAACCGGGATAAACCAAGAGTACCCACTGGAAAAACAATCAGTATGTACTGAAGAAAAAAAACATATGTGTAGAAAAAGAGCCGGTACAGGCGGAGAAAAAACAATGGCAGCAATATGGCTGACTTAAAGTTCCTCTACCACCCAACGCTCGATATTGCGCGTAGTATTACTGAAATTCACCCCTATCTTGAGTACCTTGCGGCTGTCCGCTGCAAAAGGCAGTGCGTACTGCTTGTCGTTAATCTGCTGCAAAGCCTCTTCCGCAGTGCCGTTCAGTTTGAATTCCATTACATAAACGTACTTGTCGGTTTGCAGCACAAGGTCTATCCTGCCCTGCGAAGTGTGATACTCCGCTTTTACATAGAACCCTACCAGTTTGAAAACGATGAAGAGCACATTCTGATAGTGCAGCTCCAGTTCTTTCACCAATTCGTAGGGGGTATCGGCAAAGAAACTTTGCAGGCGGCGGAAGAAAGCATCGGGCTCGCCTCTCTCTATTTCCTGTACAAACTTTTGTATTTCAAACGGTGCTTCAATCTTGTTCAAACGTGTATAGTAAGGTATGAGGAATCTAACAAAACCTTCTTCCACCTCACGATTGGGAAAGCCGAGACGATAAATACCAAAACGTTCATCATACCCCTTTATCGTGAGATAACCGCTCTGGAAAATTACGGGCAACGGTTCCTCATCTCCATAGATACTGTTCAGCACATCGGCATACGTTTCGGCATGCGCCATGTGTTCCAGGTCGTAATGGTAGCGTTTCAACAGTTCTATCAGGTAGGTGGGTGTTCCCGTCTCGAACCAGTAACTGCCGAATTTCTTATATTTAAAAGTATTCAGTAAGCTGAAAGGGTTGTAGATACCTTCGGTGTTCTCTACGAAATGATAGCCGTCATATCTCCGCTTCAACTCGGCACAGGCTTCCTCGTAGGTCATTTTCTGAGCGTCTGCCAACTCGTGAAGCTCTTCTTCAAGATTATCGTGAATCTCCTGTCCGGTTATTCCGCAAAGACCGACATACATTTCCTGCATGGAAATATCATCCAGGTTATTCAAGTCACTGAATACGCTGATCTTGCCGAATTTAGTGACCCCGGTAAGGAAAGCCAGTTTGATACAGCCGTCCATCGTTTTGAGCACACCGTAGAAAGGTTTCAGCGTGTTGCGGTATTCCTTTTGCAGTTCCCCGTTGCCGATAGCCTGGAGCATCGGTTTGTCGTATTCGTCCACAAGGATTACCACACGCTGCCCTGTCTGCTCGCAAGCACGCTTGATGATTCCGGCAAAGCGCAAAGAGTATGTACGTTCGGAAACATCGGCGCCATAAAGTTTTTCCCATTCGGAAAGGTTCTTCTCCAGTATATTACCCAGACTTTCGGGCGTATCATACCGTTCGATGTTCAAGTCCAGATGCAAAATGGGATGTTCCGTCCAGTCTTTCTCCAGTTTCTCGATGGCCAGCCCCTTGAACAATTCCTTTTTCCCTTGAAAGTAGGCCTCTAAGGTGGAGATCAGAAGACTTTTGCCGAAACGGCGCGGACGGCTGAGGAAGTAGTAACTGCCGGTCTTGGCCAACTGATAAACCCAAGCGGTTTTATCAATATAGAAATACCCGTCTTTGCGGATTTTCTCGAAGTTCTGTATTCCGATAGGATATATTTTATTGCTCATACCGTCCACTGTTTTTAGATTACGATAAAGCAAAGATACTCATTTCTTTCGAACCGCCTCTATCCTATACCCATAAAAAAACTCCGGCAAGAGCCGTAGCCCTGCCGGAGTTTCTTCACTATTTTACTATTATGTGTCTTTGACAACACCGTTTCCTTATCCGCCGAAGTTGTCGAACATCAGGTTCTGAGCCGGAACGCCGAGGTCGTCGAGCATCTTCTCAACGGCTTTGGACATCGGGCCTGGACCGCACATGTAGTATTCGATGTCTTCGGGAGCTTCGTGGTCTTTCAGGTAAGTCTCGTAGATTACGTTGTGTACGAAGCCCGGAGTATACTTCACGCCCGCTGCATCGGCTGCCGGGTCGGGACGGTCCAGTGCAAGGTGGAACTTGAAGTTGGGGAAATCCTTTTCTATCTGCAGGAAGTCTTCCAGGTAGAACACCTCGTTGAGGGCACGCGCGCCGTAGAAGTAGTTCATCACACGGTCGGTTGTGTGCAGCGTCTTCGTGAGGTGCATAATCTGCGCACGCAACGGAGCCATACCTGCACCACCGCCAATCCACATCATCTCCTTCTTGGAGTCGAAAATCGGGTGGAAATCTCCGTAAGGGCCGCTCATCGTTACCTTGTCACCCGGTTTCAAGGTGAAGATGTAAGAGGAAGCGATACCCGGCATCACATCCATGAAGCCCGGACCCTGGTCTTTCGGCTTGAAAGGCGGAGTGGCGATACGTACCGTCAGCATGATGCGGTCGCCCTCTGCAGGATAGTTAGCCATGGAGTAGGCACGGATGGTTTCTTCATCGTTACGGCATTTCAGGCCGAGCAGACCGAATTTCTCCCATGCAGGCAGATACTCCTCGCCGATAAGGGACTTGTCGATGTCCTTGTCGTAATCCATGGAGAATTTAGGAATCTTAATCTGCGCATAAGAACCGGGGATGAAGTCCATGTGCTCGCCCTTGGGCAATGCCACGATAAACTCTTTGATAAACGTAGCCACGTTCTTGTTGGAGATAACCTCGCACTCCCACTCTTTGACGCCGAGTACGGACTCGTCGATTTTGATGCCCATGTCGCCCTTCACCTTCACCTGGCAGCCCAGACGCCAGTGATCCTGAACCTGCTTACGGCTGAAGTGAGGTATTTCGGAAGGCAGAATCTCGCCGCCGCCCTCTACAACCTGGCATTTGCACTGTCCGCAAGAGCCCTTGCCACCGCAAGCAGAGGAAAGGAAGATGCCGTTGACAGACAGCGTATTCAGCAGCGTCGAACCGGAAGCGACTTCCAGTTCCTTTTCGCCGTTGATAGTCAATTTCACATTACCGGATGGAACCAAGAAATTCTTGGCTACCAACAGAATAACCACAAGCAGCAGAACAACCACGAGGAATACTCCAATGCTTGCTAATATCAAATTCATATCCATTGTCTTATTCCTTTCTTTTAGATGTTCAAACCAGAGAAACACATGAATGCCATTGCCATCAGACCTACCGTGATGAAGGTAATGCCCAGGCCTTTCAGCGGAGCAGGTACATCAGAGTAAGCCATCTTCTCGCGGATGGCAGCCAGACCCACGATAGCCAGCAACCAGCCGATACCCGAACCCAGTGCATAGGAAACGGCATCGGCAACGCCACCGATAAATTTAGGATCGCTCTCGCCCACGTTGATGCGCTGCTGCATGAAGAGTGACGCACCCATAATGGCACAGTTCACGGCAATCAGTGGCAGGAAGATACCCAGTGAAGCGTAGAGCGAAGGGCTGAAACGTTCCACAATCATCTCCACCAACTGCACGATAGCGGCAATCACGGCAATGAAAAGAATAAAGCTCAGGAAGCTGAGGTCGACGCCTTCAATGATGGCATCGGGACCCAGTACTTTCGTTTGCAACAAGTAGTTGACCGGCAGCGTCACCACCAACACGAAAGTTACGGCGATACCCAGTCCTACGGCAGTCTTTACATTCTTTGATACGGCCAGATAAGAGCACATACCGAGGAAGAATGCAAATATCATATTGTCCACAAAAATGGAGCGGACGAATAAACTTAATAAATGTTCCATAATTCTTTTAATTAAGAACTAAGAACTAAGAATCAAGAATCTCCATACAGTGACGGCACAATCTTCATTCCTCATTCCTCATTCTTCATTTATATTACTTTTCCTGCAATTCTTTATGGCGTGCGCGTTGATACCAGATAATGCAGGCACAGAGAATCAGTGCCATGGGCGGCATCAGCATCAAGCCGTTGTTTACATAACCGATCTTCTGCAAAGGTTCGTAGTTCAGGATGTTGAAACCGAGCAATGTACCCGAACCCAGCAACTCGCGGAAGAAAGCCACGATAACCAGAATCTTGGCATATCCCAAACCGTTGCCTACACCGTCGAGGAAAGACTCCCACGGACCGTTCTGCATGGCAAATGCTTCCAGACGTCCCATAAGGATACAGTTTGTGATAATCAGACCTACATATACGGAAAGCTGCACGCTTACATCGTAAGCAAAAGCTTTCAGAATCTCACTTACAATCGTTACCAATGCGGCAACTACCACCAACTGGACGATGATACGGATACGGTTGGGGATGGTCTTGCGCAACAATGAAATCACTACATTGGAGAATGCCGTAATCACCGTTACGGAAAGCCCCATCACGATAGCCGGTTCCAGCTTGGCGGTAACGGCCAAGGCAGAACAGATACCCAGCACCTGTACGGTAACGGGGTTGTTCAGTCCAAGCGGAGTAGAGAATACTTCTTTATTCTTTTTTGAAAACAATGCTCCCATATTCTTATTTCTCCTCATTATTATTGGTTAAAAAGTTCTTGTAGCTGTTCAGACAGGTTTTCAGCATGGCATCCACACCCACAGAGGTAATAGTACCGCCTGAGATGCCGTCCACCTGATAGTCCGGTTTCTCTACTTTTCCGTTCTTCACAACGCCGAGGGCAATTTCACCGTTCTCCAGTGTCTTCTTGCCCGGAAATTCTCCCTGGAACTGAGGGGTTGCGATTTCCGCACCCAGACCCGGGGTTTCGCTGGCATGAGAGAAGTAAACGCCGTAAACGGTATCCTTGTCGCTGTTCAGGGCCACATACCCCCAGATAGCGCCCCAAAGACCTGCACCGTAAACGGGGAATACATATTTCGTCTCTCCGTCCACTTCGGCCACAAACACGTGCAGACGGTGATTTTCCTTTGCTTCTTTCTCGTAAGCGGTGGCAAATGCGCCGGTGTTCTCGGTCAGCGTACCGTCCTCGTTCATCAGCATATCGCCCTTGATGTACTTATTATATTCTGCATCGGCATCCTCTACATTCTTGATGTTGAGGGCGGCAAGAATCTGCTTCTTCGTATCCAGCTCCACGTTCTTGTTCTGAGTGGCACGCAGAGAAGAACTTACGAATGCCAGCAGGAATGCAACGATAACAACCATTACCGAAGCAT
>OGXC01002661.1_pt1 | contig 11704 bp, 7 predicted proteins | sample 1576201 | NCBI WGS metagenome assembly OGXC01 (sample SAMEA3541562, study PRJEB24748) | human gut metagenome | biome: human gut; feature: human-associated habitat; material: faeces | place: China | collected 2012 | reverse complement strand
CTTGGAAACGATGATCTGGGATGGGAAAAAACTCGCCAATTGGACTTTGGAGTCGATCTTGGTTTCTTCAATAATCGTATTACTTTTACATATGACTACTATAACAAGATAACATCCAATATGCTTTATTCACTACCTGTACCCGAAGAATCAGGCTTCTCTACACTGATAGGGAATGTTGGTAAACTTAAATTCTGGGGACATGAGTTTAGTATTAATTCCCATAATATTGTAGGAACATTTAATTGGAGCACGAATTTCAATATTTCTTTCAGTGATAACCGTGTGCTGGCATTAAGTGATTTGAGTAATCAGTTGGTGGCTTATTCGGGCATTGTAAGTACGATTTCACGTGTAGGAGGGCGTATCGGGCAATTCTATGGAATGGTTCAGGATGGAATTTATGTAAACCAGTCAGATTATGACCAGTCGCCTAAAGCTGTGGATTCCCAAGTAGGTACTATCAAATTTCACGATGTTAATGACGATAAACAAATTACTTATGGCGATGATGAAAGTGGTGATAAGGCGGAAATCGGTAATCCTCTTCCTAAATTCACATTTGGTTTAACGAACAATTTTGAATACAAAAATTTTGATCTGACTATAGTTGCCACAGGCACTTACGGAAATAAGATTGCCGCTGCTGTAGAGCAAGGTATGGCCAACCTTGACGGTCCTTTTAATGTAATGAAAGAGGTGAAGGACCGGTGGCGCTCCCCTGACAATCCCGGTGCCGGACTTTATGGTAAGACTACTGGTGGGACTTCACGTGAAAGGGATATCTTTCATTCCCGTTTTGTATACGATGGAAGTAACCTGACCATTAAGAACATTACATTAGGATATACCTTGCCAGCTAATCTCATTAAGTTTGTCAGCAGACTGCGTGTGTACGCCAGTGTCCAGCAGGCATTTGTATTCAGCAAGTACAAATATGGAAATCCCGAAGTGGGTGTGGACTTTGATGGCAACTCACCGGGAGCATTATTGCAAGGTATAGATTATTCTACATATCCCGTACCAAGGACATTCACTTTTGGCTTGAATATAAACTTTTAACTTTTAAAATTGAATACCATTATGAAGAATCATAAATATATGTTGGCGATGTTGCTGTCATCTAGCCTATTGGTAGGATGTCAGGGCGATTTCTTGAATTTACCATCTGAGACATCTTTGAGTACTGCTGTTTATTACAAATCACAAAGTGACTTTGAGCAGGCAATCAATGGTGCTTATGCTCCTTTACGCGATTTGTATAACGGGACGTATGGAGCATGGGCGATGGGCGAAATGCGCAGTGATAATACCACTTATAAATATAACCCCAATGACCGGGGAACGATAGAGGCTGAGTTCGTGAAAAACTTTTTGGACGATGCGACGAATGGAGTGCCACGTTCCAAATACGTGATTGACTATCGTATTATTTCACGGGTTAATCATCTGTTGGAACCGATAGATGCCGTCAGTTTTGATCAGAAGATAAAAGATAATATTAAAGGTCAGGCCTACTTTCTTCGGGCATTGGCTTATTTCGATCTTGTACAGTATTTCGGTAGTGTACCCATACATTTGAAACCGGCCAAGACACAAGCTGATACTTCACAGTCATTGGCAAGTGTGGAAGATGTGTATAAACAGATCATTGCAGATGCCGGACAGGCCGTTTCTCTTTTGCCATCCAAAGCGGATCAAGAGCCTGGTAGGGCAACGAAGGGAGCGGCAAACACTCTTTTGGGTAATGTATATATAGTGCAGAAACGATGGGCGGAAGCCGAACAGGTATTAAAAGAAGTAACGGGTTATGAGTTGATGCCACGCTATGCGGATGTTTTTGAACTTGCTAATAAGAATGGTCCGGAATCCATTTTCGAGATTCAATTTAAGGATGGTAATGAAGGATTGCATAGCTCCTTCTTTTATACCTTCTTGGTGCAGCCGATAACAGCCGAAGAAACAACAGCTATTACGGGTATTCCTGAGGTAGCACGTACAATAGAAGGTTATAATATACCTACGCCTGATATTATGGAAGCTTATGAACCAGGAGATGTGCGTAAAGATGTTTCCGTGGGCTTTGTTACCGCCCATGGTATCTCTTATCCTTATATCAAGAAATATTGCCATGCTCATACACAAAGTGGGAAAACCGGTGATAACTGGCCGGTTTACCGCTATGCTGAGGTCTTGCTTTTTATTGCTGAAGCTTTGAATGAGCAAGGCAAGACGGAGGAGGCATTAGTATATTTGAATAGAGTAAGATCAAGAGCGTTGTTGCCTGTAAGCAGTGCTTCGACTCAATCAGATGTACGCGAGGCTATTATTAAGGAACGGCGTGTGGAACTAGCTTTTGAGAACAAACGTTGGCTTGACCTTGTACGTACCGGAAGTGCAGAACAGGTTATGAAATCTTATGGAGAGCGGGTAAAAGCTAATCCTTCGGCTTATTATTTTCCCGAGGGATTTTCGGTGGCTCCTACTGCTTTTACTGATATCCGTATTTTGTTTCCATTGCCCGCATCAGAGGCTGCGCTTAGCCCTTATTTTTAAGGTTTAGGGTATATTGTAACTTGGCGGAATGACATTGAATAATTCTAGTCTTGGTAAAAATGTCGTTCCGTAAAGTCTTTATTCATAAATATATGTCAATAACTTAATCAATATAAACTAGTATATATGAAGAATTGTAAACTTCTTGTTTTGCTTCTTTCTGTTTGTATTGCTTGCCATGCAACGTTGCAATCTGGTAATGCTCATTTCATAGTCAAGAATTTAAAGACCGAATATGCTGTTACACCTCTAGGTCTTGATGTTGAACTTCCCCGTTTTAGTTGGCAGATGGAATCCCTAGGTGCTGAACGCGGTCTGCAGCAGACAGCCTATCAAATTATCGTTTCAGATGAAAAAGGAAACATTGTGTGGGATAGTGGAAAAACACAAAATAGATTCTCTTTAAATGTAGTGTATAATGGCACTTCTCTGCAACCCTCTACTCGTTATTCATGGACTGTAACGGTTTGGAATCAAAGAGGCGAACAAATGTCGGAAACTTCTTGGTTTGAAACAGGATTAATGAGTTGTGATTCCACTTATCAAGGTTGGAAGGATGCCAAATGGATTGGAGGCAGTGATCAGGATATGGTTTTGTATTCGCATTATCTTCCGGTTTTCAGATTGGAATATACAATTCAATTAAATGAAATATTAAAAAGTACTTGTGCAGGTCTTGTTTATGGAGCTAATGATGCACGTCTGATGGACAAAAATAAGAACTTGTATCATTTGGAAAACGGGAAGAATGAATCTTACATCAAAGTGGAATTGGATATTGCTCCAATATCCATGAAAAAAGAAGCGATATTGAATGTCTATCGGGTGGGCTACCATCCTAATGACAAGCCGGACATGCCTTTTGCTAGTTTCTCCATTCCTAAGAATCTGATTCATAAAGACAATATGTATGGTTGTCATACGATAACATTAAGTTCTGATTTAGGTTTCACTAAGTTCTATATTGATAATGTAGAAAAGGAGATTGGCGTTGTCAATCTAAATCCGTTGGGGAGAGGAGGTGATTTCATTGCTTTTCCGGTAGTCGGTGATATGGGCTTTATTGTCCCGGCTGAACAGGCTGTTTCTTTTTCAAAAGTGAAAATTATGAATTTTAGAAGTCCTCAAAATGTAATAACGACAGTGAAGGATGAAGCGTATCAGATCTTTGGTGGAACGAATGGTGCTTTAGAAATTTTCACTCCGAAAGGAAAATCATCTCCTATGCTCCGTACAGTTTTTACTTCTCCAGATACTGGGGTGGTAAAAGCGCGTCTATATGTTACGGCACGCGGAATTTATGAAATTTATATAAATGGACAGCGTGTTGGAGAGGATTATTTCAATCCTGGAGTTACTCAATATAATAAAACTCATTTATATCAGACCTTTGATGTTACAGACTATGTACAAATAGGTCAGAATGCTATCGGAGCTTTCCTTGCAGAAGGTTGGTGGAGTGGAGGTGCTACATTTACTGGAGAAAATTGGAATTTCTTCGGCGATCGGCAATCTTTATTGGCTAAATTAGTTATCACCTATAAAGATGGGCATGAAAAAGTGATTGTTACGGATCCTTCTACTTGGCAGTATTGTAATAATGGTCCTGTTCTGTATGGCAGTCTCTTTCAAGGAGAAGTTTATGATGCTCTGAAAGACTCGGAAATGGAAGGGTGGAATACAGCTTTATACACTCCAAACGAAAGTTGGAAACCAGCTGTTGAAGTAACTTTGAACGGACATATAAGTACATCAGGAAATCCAAATATGCCTTGGGTGGATGATTATTCTAATTATAAACTGGTAGGGCAGTTCGGGCAAACAGTAAAGGCGGTCAATGAGCTGACTGCAATCTCTGTAGAAGAAGTCCGTCCAAAAGTCTTTGTATATGATATGGGACAAAATATGGTAGGTGTACCTCAAATCCAACTTTCAGGAATGAAACCAGGAACAAAAATCTGTCTGCGTTATGCCGAAGTAAAGTATCCTGATTTGCCCGAATATGAAGGAAATATTGGTATGATTATGCTTGAAAATATCCGTGCCGCCATGGCTCAAGATATCTATATAACGAGAGGCGGTCGGGAAACTATTCATCCGCGTTTTACTTACCACGGTTATCGTTTTGTGGAGATAACCGGTATAGATGCTCCTTTGGCGACAGAAGCGGTGAAAGGAATAGTGCTTAGTTCCATCCATAACTTTGCCTCTTCCTACGAAACATCCAATACATTGGTTAATAAATTGTGGAAAAATATTACGTGGTCTTCTTCCGGTAACTTCTTGTCTATTCCCACAGATTGTCCTCAACGCAACGAGCGTTTGGGATGGGCGGGAGATATTTCTGTCTTCTCTCGTACAGCGACTTACCTGGCTGATGTCTCTCAATTCCTTAGAAGATATGTACAATCTATGCGTGACGTACAACGATCTGACGGACGTTTTCCCGATATAGCTCCACTGGGAGGAGGGTTTGGTGGGCTGTTATGGGGAAGTGCCGGAATCACAGTGCCTTGGGAGTGTTATCAGCAATATGGAGATAAAAGATTGTTGAACGAACACTATGATGCTATGAGTCAGTACATACAGTATATACTTGATAAAATGATTGAGAAGGAGACAGGCTTGCTAGTTCAGAACAGAGCATGGGGTGACTTGGGTGACTGGTTGGGATTGGAAGATGAGAAAAATGATAAATCACTCTTATGGGAAGCATATTTCATCTACGACTTGGAATTGATGAATAAGATAGCTACCATTTTGGGCAAGCAAATGGATGCAGAAAGATTCAGTAAATTATATGCTGAGCGGAAAACTTTCTTTAATAAAACCTATATTCGCCCCAATGATGGTAAGACTATCTTTTCCTCCTTTCTTCCTAAAAAACGAGGTACATCAATTGATATTCAAACTTCTTATGTGCTTCCATTGGCATTCAATATTATTAATGATGAGCAGAAAGAAAAAGCCATAAAGAACTTGTTGGAAACCATTACACGGGAGAATACAACTGATTGTGGCAAGTTATGTCCATCTTATTCGTTAATGACTGGTTTTATAGGCACTGCATGGATTGGTAAGGCACTGTCAGATAATGGTTATTCTGATATTGCTTATAGATTATTGCAACAAACAAGCTATCCTTCTTGGCTATATTCCGTAGAACAGGGTGCGACGACTATTTGGGAACGCTTGAATTCTTATACCCATTTGGATGGGTTTGGCGGGAATAACCGTATGAATTCATTTAATCATTATTCATTTGGTGCAGTAGGAAGTTGGATGTATAATTATTCTTTGGGTATACAGCGGGATGAGGCTTTTCCCGGATTTAAACATTTCATCTTAAAGCCGGCGATAGATTTGGCTGGTAAAATGAAGTATGCAAAAGGATATTACGATTCTATGTATGGACGTATTGAAAGTGGTTGGGAAATAGAGAATGAAATCATTCGATATACTTTCAATATTCCTGGCAATACTTCCGCTTTATTATATCTACCTGCTTCATCTGTAAAAGATGTGAAGGAGAACGGAAAGGGTATTTTAAAAAAAAGTACTGGAATCAAGTTTATCGGTGAAAATAATGGAAAGGTTATTTTGGAGTTGGAATCGGGTAGTTATCAATTTGAGGTGAAAAAATGAAATACTGAATGGTTTGTATTCTATGATAGCATTCGGAATAATAATATTTGAGTCTTCAATCAATGATTTTGTTCTTCTAATTAATTTCTATTTGCAGGATGGAAAATGTTCTATTCTTAGAAATAGAGATTGCTGTATTTTTTCTATTTTCCCCCATTTGACCGAATAAAGTCCCTCTTTTGAAAGATTTATATACCCATCGTTAGGATTGTATCTTCTATCTTTGCATCAAATAATTTTTGAACTAATCATTATGAAACACAAAATCCTTACTTTCTTTTTGGCTTGTCTTGTGCCCTGGCTGGCAGGAGCACAGCAATCTGCCAATAGTCAAAACAATGTAGCCGAAAAAGATTACATAGCTTATCTCTTTACCTATTTTACAGGTAACCACATCAGCGAGGAAGCCGTATGCTATGCGGTAAGTACGGACGGATATACCTATTGGGCATTGAATGACAACAAACCTGTCATTGATTCCAAAATCATCAGTTCTACCGGTGGTGTGCGCGATCCGCATATCCTGCGTTGCGAAGACGGAAAGACATTCTATATGGTGGTTACCGATATGGTTTCTGACAATGGATGGGATTCCAATCGTGCCATGGTGTTGCTGAAATCTACAGACTTGGTGAACTGGAACCATTCTGTCATCAATATGCAGAAACGTTATGTCGGACAGGAAAAACTGAAACGGGTATGGGCTCCTCAGACTATCTTCGATGCGGAAGCCGGAAAATATTTGGTCTATTGGTCAATGAAATATGGTGATGGGGCAGATGTGATTTATTATGCTTATGCCAATAAAGAATTTACCGACCTGGAAGGTGAACCGAAACCACTTTTCATCCCTGAAAACAAGAAATCTTGCATAGACGGTGATATCGTATATAAAGATGGAATCTACCACCTGTTTTATAAAACCGAAGGACATGGAAACGGCATCCGGGTAGCAACTACCCGTTCACTGACTTCGGGACAATGGGAGGAAGAACCCGACTACAAGCAGCAGACCCCGGAAGCGGTGGAAGGTGCGGGAACTTTCAAACTGATAGGTCAGAATAAATACATCTTGATGTATGATGTCTATATGAAAGGTAAATACCAGTTTACTGAAACGACCGATTTGAAAAGCTTTAAAGTGATAGACAGTGAGGTGAAGATGAATTTTCATCCGCGTCACGGAACTATCATCCCCATTACCCGTGCCGAGTTGAAGCGCATCACCGACAAATGGCCTTCAAAGGAAATGGGCAATATGACGATTCCCAACAATCCCGTGCTGCAAGGTTTCCATGCTGACCCTGAGATATTGTATTCTCATCAGACTAAAAAATATTATATCTATTCCACCACCGACGGACAGCCCGGATGGGGCGGATGGTATTTCAGTGTCTTCTCTTCGGATAATCTGAAGGACTGGAAAGATGAAGGGGTGATGCTTGATTTGAAATCCGATCAGGTGGCATGGGCGGATGGAAACGCATGGGCTCCGTGCATTGAAGAGAAAATGGTGGATGGAAAGTATAAATATTTCTTCTATTTCAGTGGTAATCCTGTAGCCGGAGGCGGCAAGCAGATTGGGGTGGCGGTAGCCGATTCACCCATTGGTCCGTTCAAAGACTTGGGACATCCCATTATTACTGAATCTCCCGTGGGCCACGGACAGCAGATTGATGTGGATGTGTTTACCGATCCGGTTTCGGGAAAATCCTATCTGTACTGGGGCAATGGTTATATGGCGGGCGCCGAACTGAATGAGGATATGGTTTCCATCAAAAAGAATACCTTGACCGTATTGACACCGAAAGGAGGAAGTCTGAAAGATTACGCTTTCCGTGAAGCGGCATATGTGTTCTATCGTAATGGTCTTTACTACTTTATGTGGTCAGTGGATGATACCGGTTCGCCCAACTATCATGTGGCATACGGTACGTCGAAATCTCCGCTAGGTCCTATAAAGGTTGCTAAGAAACCGGTGGTACTGATTCAGGATCCTGCAAAGGAAATCTATGGACCTGCGCACAATGCAGTCCTACAAATTCCGGGTACGGATGAGTGGTACATTGTATATCATCGTATTAATAAGAACTTTATAGATCGTGAGAAGGGTCCTGGCGTGCATCGTGAAGTATGTATAGACCGTATGGAATTTAATCCGGACGGAACCATCAGGAAGGTTGTTCCCACGTTATAAAAGAAACATGACAATAAAGCATATACCATGAAAAAGACCTTATTATCTCTGGCAATCGCCTCATTGGCAGCAGGCCAATCCGTCTGTGCTGCCGTGGAAAAAGTATATAATGAGCCCGATTCGGTCTACATCTTCTCTTACGCCCATCCGGAAGACGAGGGACGCAGCGGACTGAAATTCGCATGGAGCCCCGATGGCGACAAGTGGCTGAGTGTATCCGACGGCTTTGCCTATCTGAAATGTGATTTCGGGCGTTGGGGGGCGGAAAAGAGAATGATTAAACCTCTTCTGGAAAAAGCGGAAGATGGACGTTGGTATTGCCGGTGGCAGCTTACCCCCAGCGGAAAAGTATGGGGTACTTCCCATTCTTCCGACTTGTTGAAGTGGGCTCCCCAACAATATGTCAATGCGGAGAAGCCTGCCGTGCCCCGACTGGTCACTGCCCGGCAGATTGTCCTTGATAAAGATACCTTGAACGGTTATATGCAGAAAGTACCTTATGCGGATATAGAACAGTTGATTCGTTTTGCTGAGCATAAGAAATTCCGCGATATACAGAATAATGAGCGTACCGAACAGGATGCCGTCCGCTTTGCCGGACTGAAACCGGTCACTGCCACCATCCGGGTGGATGCCGGACGGGTGAAGCCCATTAGCGAGCATCTGATAGGTATTTTCTTTGAGGATATCAATTATGGAGCCGATGGTGGACTTTATGCGGAGCTGGTTCAGAACCGTGATTTTGAATATTCTGCCAAAGACGGTGCATGTGGATAAACCCTGTAGAAATCCGGTATTTCTGTGGATTAGCGGTCAGATGCTGCTATGGGCGGGATTTCAGGTGATCTGTGTGCCGGTGATCCTGTTGGAAGGCCGTATGTGGATGGTGACCGTAGCTTATTGCGGCTTCATCCTGGTGCTGCTGGCAGCGGCAACGGTCCGGTATTTCCGGCAGTCCCGTACTCTGCGGGCAGTCCGGGAAGCAAAGCCGGAGAAAGCAGAGATTATTTTGTGGGTGCTGTCTGGTGTGCTCTTGCTGGTACAGCTGGTATTGGCAGTGTTGATGGTCTACGGTGATGGTGACGATGCCTATTATGTGGCAATCTCCGCAGCGGCAGAGGAATCCGGCAGGATGTATCAGAAGATCCCTTATACGGGAATGCATACGGAACTGGATGTGAGACACGGGCTGGCACCTTTTCCCATCTGGATCGCATGGCTGGCCCAGATGACCGGCATCACTACGGTGATCGTGGCGAAGACTCTGGTGCCGGTCGCTCTGATCTCCATGACTTACGGAGTATTTTATCTTCTGGGAAGCAGGGTATTATTCGCAGGAGAGGGCGCATACCGGAAGAAATGGGCGTTGCCTGCATTTTTACTCTGTACGGAAGTGCTGGTGCTTTTCGGAGATTATTCTTATTATACTGTAGAGAATTTTATGATTGCCAGGAGCAGACAGGGGAAGGCTGCATTGGGAAGTATCCTGATCCCTATGATATTTTTCCTGCTGCTGACACTGCTTCGAAAAATACAGGAAGAACAGAAGATCACTGTCGGTTTCTGGGTGCTGTTGGGATCTGTGATGACGGCCTGCTGTCTGGCCAGTACCATGGGAGCATTGCTGGCATGCATGCTGGTGGGAACGGCCGGGCTCTGTGGTGCGGTCAGTTACAGAAAATGGAAACTCATACTGCCATTGATCGGCTGTTGTATTCCCTGCATTGTGTATGCCGGAATGTATTTGCTGTTGGGATGATAGGACCGGAGGAGAAGAATGGATGCTTTAAAGCTGTTTCAGGAATATATGGGGACCGGACTGATCGTTCTGTGGTTCCTGGTGAGTCTGCTGTATCTGTGGCTCACAGAGAAAAGAAAATATATCCGGGTGATGTTTCTTTATGTGCCGTTAGTATTGCTGCTTGTCTTTTTTAATCCGCTGGTGGCGAAGATCGTCTCTCAGATGGCGGATGGGGAAATCTATTACCGGATCCTGTGGTTGTTGCCTGTGACACCGGTGATTGCTTTCGGTACGGTGCAGCTTTGTGGAAAACTCGGCGGTAGAAAAAGATATGTGGGGATAACGTTGGCTATTGTGCTGTTTACGATATCCGGCAGTCTGATCTACAGGAATCCCAATTTTCAGAAGGCGGAAAATGCGTATCATGTACCCCAGAGCGTTGTGGATATCTGTGATACCATTGAGGTTCCGGGCAGAGAAGTCATGGCGGCATTCCCGGGAGAACTGCTGCAGTATGTGAGACAGTATTCCAATGTGATTTGTATGCCCTACGGCCGGGACATTATGGTGAGCAAGTGGACGGTGCAGAATGATCTTTATGATGTTATGGAGCAGGAGGTCATTGATGCACAGGAGCTGGCAGAACTGGCCAGAGAAGAGGCCTGTGCCTATGTGATCCTGTCGGAAGATAAAAAACTGGTGGGGAAGATGCAGGATCAGGAATTTGAAGAATTCGGAAGAATGCACGGATATGTGATCTACAAAGATTCCACAGTGGATCTGTATTACTTTATGAAGGAATGAGATTTCAGGGAAAAACAAGTGGCTCCCGGAGCAGCAAAGTAACTGGCTGCTTCGGGAGCCTTTTTTGACCGGAATTATTTTTCCTGGGATGCATAATCCTTGGAATAGTAATTCAGGAAGTATTCAAAACGTTTGGCGATGAGCTTACGTCCTTTTACATTCAGGTGCAGATTGTCGACAAGATATTCATCGGCATTGTCTTCGGTAATGCTGCCGTACAGGTTATCCATGAAGGATACGCTGTGGATATTGGCGGAGTAACATTCCTTGATCACATAAGTGGATAAGACATCACGGCCGTTGTAAATATACATATCGGAGCTTACATAGTCGCCGTTCTCATCCACAGCATATGCATAGGTCGGAGACATAACGATAATGCGGATCTGGGGGTAATAGTTCTGCAATACTTCAATGCTGGCCTCCAGATTGCCGGTAAACTGCGTGGGATCCGTGGGATTCTCATCACTGTACATGGCATTGCCGGACAGATAATCGGTAGCATCATACATAATGGCAACGGTGTCGATCGTGTTGAAATCCAGAGTTTTCAGTGTGTTGATTACTTCCTCTGCTTCGGCCGGTGTCTTGTCGCCCAGAGCATTGGCTGCATCGGTGTAGTAGCCATCCAGAGGAACCCCAACGGCCAGGTTCACCAGCCAGTAGAGACAGTAAGCATCCATGGGGGCAACGGTGGGGTCGTAGTTTAACTGCTGTGCACATTTGTTATTTTAACAAGATAGAAAGAACGCTGTCGGATA
>OGXC01002651.1_pt1 | contig 11743 bp, 10 predicted proteins | sample 1576201 | NCBI WGS metagenome assembly OGXC01 (sample SAMEA3541562, study PRJEB24748) | human gut metagenome | biome: human gut; feature: human-associated habitat; material: faeces | place: China | collected 2012 | reverse complement strand
AGAGCACCGGTCTCCAAAACCGGGTGTCGGGAGTTCGAGCCTCTCCTCCCGTGCAGAGTTAAATAGCTGTAAACGATAAGTTTATGGCTATTTTTCGTTTTAGGTCAGACGAATTTCGGACGAAATTAATTATAGTGACGGTATCCGGCAAAGATAGTGACGGTATACAACAGTGATAGCGTCACTATCCCGAGCATATACCGTCACTATTATTTTCTAGGATTATCTATCTGGAATTGTACGTTTATTCATATCAGTGAATATTACGCATAATAATATGATGTACATTTCCAATGACTCCTGTTTGCTTTCCTAGTTCTTATTTGTTCTTTCCAATCCTTTAGCAGCCTCAACCAAACGAATGAATTCTCTTCTATATCCTTTATCATCATTATTCAGTCCCTGTTTGGCCAGATCAATCACTTTGTCGTAACTGGCATTTCCTTTAAAGTCAGACTCCCGAAGTAACTGTCCGAACATAGCCACTGCAGAAGCAAAGCGGAAATCGGAAGAAACATTATTTCCTTTATTATCTACGAAAGGAAGTTCCATTTTCTTGCTGACATCTTTATCCGGAGCTTTATAACGCAGTTTCACAGTCAGGAGTTCATTAGAGCCTGTCGGCTTCACGGACACTTTCTCTTTCTTCTGATATTTCAAGTCGTCTATTTTACCTACATATTCATTCTTTACTCCCGTAGGAATCACTTCGTAAAAGGCTGTCACTGTATGTCCCGCACCCATATCTCCGGCATCTTTAGCATCATTATTAAAGTCCTCGTCTTTCAACAGACGACTTTCGTAACCAACCAGACGATAGGCCTGCACTTGGGAAGGATTAAATTCGACTTGCAGTTTGACGTCTTTTGCCACTGTATGCAGCGTAGCACCGAATTCGCCTACCAAAACACGGTTGGCTTCCTGCAAGTTATCTATATAAGCATGATTGCCATTTCCCTTTTCAGCCAACACCTGAATCTTCTTATCTTTATAATTACCCATGCCATAACCCAGTACGGTAAGGAATACTCCACTCTTGCGTTCTTTTTCAATCAATTGTTCCAATCCTTCAGCGGAAGAAACGCCCACATTAAAATCACCATCGGAACAAAGTATGATACGGTTATTGCCGTTAGAGATCAGATTCTTCTTGGCTATTTTATACGCTAACATGATACCTGCACCACCTGCCGTAGAGCCACCCGCCGTTAATTCATCTATCGCTTCGCGAATCTTCTGTTTGTCGCTACCCGGAGTTGCTTCCAGTTTCACACCGGCACTGCCTGAATAAGTCACAATCGCTACTTTATCTTTATCACGTAAGTTATTCACCAATAATTTGAGAGATGACTTCACCAAATCCAAGCGGTTGGCTCCCCACATAGAACCGGAGACATCAATCAGGAATACCAGATTAGATGCAGGCAGATTATCCGTCGGGATTTCTTTTGCTTTCAGGCCGATACGTACAAGACGATGATTAGTATTCCAGGGACAGGCTCCGGATTCCATCGTAATTTTCACAGGATCACTTCCTGTCGGCTTCGGATAATCATAAGAAAAGTAGTTCACTAATTCTTCTGTACGGATAGCATCAACCGGAGGCAGTTCACCTTTATTGATAAAACGACGCATATTACTATAAGAAGCGGCGTCTACATCAATAGAGAAAGTAGAAAGTGGAGCATCCGACACACTCTTGAAACCATTCTCCTGAAACTCCCCGTATTCTTCCGCATTTGCAGCATCATACATGATTCCCGGAGTCGGACATACTGCCCTATAAGCAGTAGACATTACTTTTGCAGCTCTTGTCTCATGGCCGTATCCTACCACCACACATTCTTCCAATACCAGTTCGTCAGCTTTCATCTTCACATCCAGCGTGGTCGATTTTACTACCCGTCTCTCCTGCTTATACCCGATATACTGGAACAACAACGTTTCCCCTTTCTTAGCCTGTATCGTGTACCGGCCATTCATATTCGTTACCGTACCTTTCGTAGTACCCTTTATCTGTACCGAACAGCCAACAAGCGGAGTTCCATCCTTTGCATCCGTCACAGTACCCGACACGGTAATAGCTTGCGCGTTCACCATACCTAAAGAAACAACTGCCATCAGCAGTACGAGCATCATTGCTCTGAATTGATTTGTTTTCATAACTTCATTATTTAAAATGTTACTAATAGTTCGCTTTTACTATAGAGATGCAGATTTCACACTGATTCCATAAATGACTTGAACTTTTTTTATCCGGCAGAAAAAAAGAGTCCTTTCAAAATTCTCCCTTATTCCTTTGCCACTCATCAGATGATGTGTATATTTGCGAATCATAAACATATCACAAATATGAAAAACGAAGTCGACGGAAGGCGGGAAATAGCCTCACGAAACACGGCCTGGGCTAATAACATTGCCCGCAAACTAACTCGTTGGGGTGTCACTCCCAATCAAATTTCCATGATGAGTGTATTCTTCGCTATGGTAGGTTGCCTCCTGCTGATTGGCACAGTTATTTATCCCGGCTTCAATAAATATGTAGCCTATATTCTGTTCATCGTTTGTATGCAGTCGCGGTTGCTCTGCAACCTGTTCGATGGGATGGTTGCCATTGAAGGAGGAAAGAAAAGTGCCAACGGAGATCTTTATAACGATATGCCCGACCGTTTTGCTGATGCATTGTTCATCATTCCCGTCGGGTATGTAGCAGGTGGATTCGGAGTCGAATTGGGATGGCTGGGCGCCCTTCTTGCTGTTATGACAGCTTATTTCCGCTGGATAGGAGCCTATAAAACACATCAGCATTTCTTTAATGGTCCGATGGCCAAACAACACCGCATGGCGTTGCTGACACTGACCTTTGTAGTCGCCACCTGCACCATCCATTCAGGATACGACCGGATGGTATGCTTCATCGCTCTAATCATTATCAACATCGGTCTTATCGCGACACTGATACATCGCCTGTACCTCATGTCACACACAACAAACACTGAAATAAAATGAAAAATCTACTGGATAAAATATTCCCTACATTAAGCGATGAGTTGATTATTGTCATCTCGCTTATCATCGGATTGCTTGTTACGGCAAGCCTTATTCTTTTCCTTGTAAAAAAGATATCTCCGAAAACAAATATCAGCGAACTCGTCGCACGCACGCGCTCATGGTGGATCATGGCGGGTATGTTTATCGGTGCTGTATTTATCAGCTATAACATCTCTTATTTCTTCCTTGCCTTTCTCTCTTTCATTGCTTTCAGAGAACTTTATTCTGTATTGGGATTCAGAGAGGCAGATCGCGGAGCACTGTTTTGGGGCATACTGGCTATCCCCATTCAATATTACCTGGCTTACCTTGCCTGGTATGGAGCATTCATCATCTTCATTCCGGTAGTCATGTTCCTCGTATTGCCTTTACGGCTCGTTTTAAAGGGAGATACACACGGAATCACCAAGTCGATGGCGCTGTTGCAATGGATTCTGATGCTTTCAGTATTCGGTATCAGCCACCTCGCTTATCTCCTGTCACTTCCCGAACTACCGGGATTCAGCTCTGGAGGACGGGGCCTGCTGTTGTTCCTTGTATTCCTTACGGAAATCAATGACATCATGCAATTTATCTGGGGCAAACTTCTCGGACGGCATAAGATTCTTCCGAAAGTAAGTCCGAACAAGACATGGGAAGGTTTCCTGGGCGGTGTCATCAGTACCACTGCGATTGGTTACTTTCTCGGTTTCCTGACTCCCCTCTCCGCTCCTAACGTTATTCTGGTTAGCGCCCTCCTTGCGATTGCCGGCTTCTCGGGAGACGTGGTCATCTCCGCTATCAAGAGAGATAAAGGAATTAAAGATATGGGGAACAGTATTCCCGGTCATGGAGGAGTATTCGACCGGATAGATTCGCTGTCCTACACTGCTCCTGTATTTTTTCATTTAGTTTATTACATTGCATATTAAACGGAGAGAATGGAAAAAAGATTCATGCAAGCTGCTGCGATGCAGATTATATATAAAGGTGTTTTCCAATGGTTCCTGAAATTAATCGTAGGGGTTCAGTTCACCGATTGCCGCTTCCTTAAAAAAGAAAAGCAATTCATTATCCTTGCCAACCATAACAGTCACCTGGACACCCTAAGCCTGTTGTCTTCCCTGCCCGGCGAACTTTTGTGGAAAGTCAAACCCGTAGCAGCAGAAGACTATTTCGGGAAAACCCGCTTTCAGGCTTCCATCAGCAACTTTTTCATCAATACGCTTCTTATCAGAAGAAAAGGGGAAAAAGATTCGGAGCACGATCCGATCCGTAAGATGCTTGAAGCCATTGATGCCGGATATTCACTGATTCTTTTTCCGGAAGGAACCAGAGGGAAACCGGAGCAGATGGGAAAAATAAAATCCGGCATTGCCCGTATCCTATCGCTACGACCTGAAGTGAAATATATTCCTGTATTCATGACCGGTATGGGACGCTCTTTACCCAAAGGAAAGATGATCCTGTTGCCATACAAAGCATCCATCTATTATGGTATGCCCGCTTTGGTAAAGAGTACGGATACACATGAAATATTAGAGCAGATAACAGGTGATTTTGAAAGAATGAAAGAAAAATATCAAGTCGTTATCGACGAAGAAGAGGAATAGATGTTGTTTTTCAAAAGAAACATATCGAAACTATCGGACGAGGAATTACTGATACACTATACGAAGTCCGGCGATACGGAATATTTCGGTGAATTATATAACCGATATATCCCGTTACTGTACGGACTTTGCCTGAAATACCTGCATGATGAAGACCGGGCACAGGAAGCAGTCATGCAGTTGTTTGAAGATTTATTGCCTAAACTGGGAAATTATGAGATAAAAGTTTTCAAGCCATGGCTCTACCGGGTGGCGAAGAATCATTGCCTGCAACTTTTACGGAAGGAAAATAAAGAAATTCCGTTAGATTATACGGTTAATATTATGGAATCTGACGAATTTCTGCATCTATTAAGTGAAGAGGATAGTTCGGAGGAACAACTGAAGGCATTACATCACTGTCTCGAAAAGTTGCCCGAAGAACAACGGACCAGTATTACGCGTTTCTTTCTGGAAGAGATGTCGTATGCCGACATTGTGGAACAGACCGGATTTACTCTGAACAATGTGAAAAGCTATATCCAGAACGGAAAGCGAAATTTAAAAATTTGTATTAAGAAACAAGCCCTATGAAACTATTGGACTACATACGAGGACTCCGCAAAGGAAAAGAGGCCCACCGACTGGAACGAGAGTCGATGCAGGATCCTTTCCTGGCCGATGCTATGGATGGTTACAGCCAGGTGGAGGGAAATCACGAACAACGGATCGAGAAACTGCGGATGCAGGTTTCAGCTCATTCGGCAAAGAAAAAGAACACCCGTGCTATCACTTGGAGCATCGCTGCCTGTCTGGCTATCGGATTCGGTGTCAGCAGTTATTTCCTGTTCCTGAAAAAGAGTATGACGGACGAAGTGTTCATTGCCAAAGAGAGTGTTTCCTCCAAGTTGGCTGAACCCGCAATTCCGCCCACTCCGGCTATTCCTGCAACTCCAACAGTTCCGGCAACTCCACAAAAGGAAATCGCATTGGCTACCGCAAAGGTAAAAACAGATTCCACTCCTGCTTCCGAAGATTCCACTCCTGTTTCCGAAATTACTGCGAGACAAGCGGATAAGAAAGATATGATTGCCAAAATCCAAGCGACTTCCCAACCACAACAAGGTGTGCCGGTGATGGAGGAAGTGTCGGAAGAGACTGCCGCATTGCAAGAAGTAGTAGCAACGATGGATACTTTCGAATCTGAATCTGATAAGAAAATGAAGTTGGCTAAGGTAGCGACTATCCTTCCTCAAAAGAACATGATTAAAGGGAGGGTGACCGACGAAAAAGGAGAACCGCTTATCGGAGCCAGTGTGACATATAAAGGAACGAATATCGGAACCATCACAAATATGAATGGAGAATTTTCGTTAGTCAAAAAGGATGATAAGAAACGATTGACAGCGGAATATATCGGATATGATCCGGTAGAAATCCGAGTAGATACCAGCCGGACGATGCTCATTGCCATGAACGAAAACAAACAGACACTCAATGAAGTGGTGGTAGTGGGATATGGCGCTAAGAAAAATAAGAAGTCAACAACCCTCGGAAGTGTTGTGAAGGTTGAGGAACAGGCAGAGAAAGAGATCACTCCACAACCTGTCATCGGTAAACGTAGCTATCAGAAATACCTGAAGGAGAATCTCGTTCGTCCGGCGGATGAAAAGTGCGCACAAGTGAAAGGAAAAGTTGTATTAACTTTCCTTGTTAATAAAGAAGGGCGTCCCTTCTACATCAAAGTAAAAGAGAGCCTTTGCGAGTCTGCTGATAAGGAAGCAATCCGCCTGATCCAGGAGGGACCGGACTGGATTTACGGCAACAAACTTGCAGAAGTAACTGTCAAATTCGAATAGTGGGAAGTCACTAAATCCAAGTACCCTTACGCCATAAGAATTCGAGTGGTCCCTGTTTATGACGGGCAAGCCACCAACGGCTGAATATCAGCTGAACAGTAAAGATGAGCAATGCAATCAGCAGGCTTGCCGTTGCTCCGGCGTATTTGTACATAGCTAATCCGAATCCATAATAGATGATTACCCCCATAATAGATTGGGAAATGTAATTTGTCAGACTCATACGCCCGTAAGGAATCAGCAGACTTTGCCAGCCATATCCTTTTTCTTTCTTAAACCAAAGCAAGGTGAAGATAGAAACCAGGATAATCATAAACGCAAAATTGGCATAGGACGGAACGGCAATCTTATAAGGAATTTGTACGGACGGATTGGTGAGCAAGTCCGGCACAAAGGTTTTGAGGCAATAGAGAGGAATGAATGCGAGGACGGCACCTTTCAACATCTTCTTCCAAAAGCGTACAGACTCTTCGCTCTTTATTAAATATTTCCGACGTCCCAGCAACATTCCGAACATGAACAGGGCAGCTGTCTGAAACAAACGACCATTTTCCACTTGCCAGATATTGCTGTATAATTGCCCGTCGGAGATGTTGGAACAGAGTACTTCGAAGAAGTTACCATTGGCAGTTGCCTCCTGTGCACGCATAGCATAAGGCATAAAATGACCGGTTGATACAACATAGTCTGGATTTATCATCGCATAAATGGCACGTCCCCACTCATAAGGCTGAAGAAGCAGAATCAGGGCAATCCAAAAGACCGTTTTGTCCTTTAACTTACACACGGGTATCAATGCAAAACCCACTACCGCATAGAGTAAAAGAATATCCCCGTTATAGAACAGGGCATGCAACTGCGCAAACAGGAAAAGCAAACACATCCGCCAGGCAAATCGTCCGCGGAAGTCTATACCACGTTTCTCTGCATTGTGAAACTGAATGTAAAAGCTAAAACCAAACAACAAAGAGAAAGTAGCATACGCCTTTCCCGCAAACAGGAAAAACAGGATGTCCCATGCATATTTATCAATTATCTGTAACCATGCAGGCACATTCTCCGGTACTAAGAACAGATTATAATGCTCCAGATTATGTAATAATACAATTGCCAAAAGGGCAAATCCGCGCAGAGCATCCACTACTCCAAGACGTTCGGATGTTTTTAGTGTTTGAGTCATTAGTTAGATATAATTATTCCATTTTTTAAATGCCGGTAAAATTAATGGAAATATTTGAAACACAAAAGCTTGTAAACGTTAAAAAGGACTGACTAAAAAGACTAGGAAATTGTTTTTCATCCCTACTTACGTACACTCGCAGATGGGATGGTTATACCAATTCCGTCCTTTTTAGTCAGCCCTTTTTCTTTTCTTTACAGTGTGATTTTTTTCTTAGCTGTGGAGACTCTTTATCTTTTATATTAATTCATAACTAGCCATCTGTATTGGCATATCCAAATTATGAAGCACTTTCTCCAATAGAATACCCTCGCGGTTATCATATTCATACCCGAAAGTGGCACGAATACCTTGCAGGATAAACTGTGTGGCACGGTCCAACGCCATCGGCAGACTGTCTCCCTGCATCAAAGAGCCGGTGATGACACTGGTAAAAGTATCTCCCGTGCCGGGATAATGTGCAGGCAGATAAGGGCAGGTCACTTTCCAGTAGCGGTTTCCCTGGCGGTTATATGCATAGACAGATGTTTTATGAGGCTCATCATGTACAGGAACACTGGTGATGATAACCACTTGCGGACCTTTGTCGGACAAAAGACGAAGATATTCTTTCAGTTCTTCATCCGTGTTATCTGCTTTATAGGGTTTATCCAATAAATAAAACAGTTCCGTCAGATTGGGGGTAATCACATCTGCTTTCGTGATTAAGTGGCGCATTTCTTTTATCATCTCTCCATCAAAGTTGGTGTATAATCGTCCGTTATCTCCCAACACCGGATCGGCAACGATCAGGCTGTCCGGCCGACGAAAGTCCCTGATAAAATCAGAAACAATCTGAATTTGTCTCGGAGAACCCAAGTATCCGGTATAGATAGCGTCGAACTCTACCTCCAATTTCTTCCATTGGGCAATAATCTTCGGCATTTCGTCCGTCAGGTCGAGGAAGGAGAAACCGGGATATTGCGTATGATTGGATAACACAGCCGTAGGAAGCGGACAGACCTGAAACCCCATGGATGAAAGAATAGGAATGACGACGGTCAGAGATACGCGCCCCATTCCCGAAAGGTCATGGACGGCGGCTATTTTCTTTACTTTATTGGCATACATATAATTTATAATTAAACGTTTTACTACTCTTATCCTACAAATTCATTTATCTACTATGGACAAACAGAAACAGATATCCTATTTACATCAAAGGAGATTCGACTATATTCTCCCAAAGACTCTATTACATCAGATGGAAGCCGGACTTTATCCAAACAGAGCCTCTATTTACATCAAACGGAAGCTCTGTTTATATAAAACAAAGGCTCTATTTCTTATCAATAGAGCCTCTGTTTTTACAGCGTCAACGGAGTCTCCATTTCGTTTGTACTAACAAATATAAAACTCCATTGTTTTGAAACCAAATTTATTTTAGAATAATCAACACGGAAACATTAGGTTAATATCACTAACACGGCTCGTGCCCCATGCGCTCCCATCACTAAAGCCTGCTCAATATCAGCAGTCTTTGACGGACCGGAGATGAACGTTCCGAACTGATATTCCTGTCCGTCCAGTTCGCGGTAGGCGTCATACATGGTATCTACAATTTTATTCCGGTCGAGCAGAATGACCAACTTCTCCGAGATAAAATAGATCGCTTTATATTTCACCGTCTGCGGTATCCAGATGGCTCCGTTTTCGGCTACTCCGATTTCTCCTTTCACTACGGCAACATCTGTGCCGTCCAACTCTTTCGGATCATCCAAATTATCGGGATTGAACGTAGCGCAGGAAATATCCGGCAATACGGAAGCAATGCGCATAGCATCCGAATAAGTCCGTCTTATGACTGTATTCACATCTTCCCCTTCACCCAATACAACTGCTGTACCACCCACTGCACGGCTGATTGCACAGAACTGTTCTATTTTGTCAGGATATGACAATCGTTTCATATCCGCAATATCCGGTTTATCATAACGCGTCTGCGTATGCTGGCGGATGCTGGCTAATATTTCTTCTCTGCTGCTCATTTGGATTCCTCCTTTCCCTGTACTTTGTTTTTCTTCCACATTTCATTGAACGACTCGCTGGCAAATTCCGGCAGTTCACGCCCCTTTCCCCAATCGTCGAGATCGTTGTATTTCATGAAACGAGGCAGGCCATTTACCACCGGGGCTGCCCACAAGGCTGCGTTGAACAATGCCGGACGCTCCATCAGGAACTTCATACCACCGGACATGATCTTCTTTCCCGTATTGGCTTTCCCCAGTCCGTCCAAATCCTGACGCCATTTGTAAATCTGTTCGGCCAAATCTACTTTCACCGGACAGACATCGGAACAGGACATACACAGAGAACAGGCTGAAAGATTATCATAATACTTCTCCGGAGCGTGGGCCATACCCAAGTTGATGCCAATAGGTCCGGGGATGAAGTACGTATAAGAGTAGCCTCCACTCCGGCGGTACACCGGGCAGGTGTTCATGCACGCACCGCAACGAATACAGTTCAGTGTCTTGATATGATCGGGCTTGGACAGTAAGGCACTCCGGCCGTTGTCTACGATGATAATATGATATTCACCGCCTTCGCGGGGACGGCGGTAATGAGAGGTATATGTTGTCACCGGTTGTCCGGTGGCCGAACGGGCGAGTAATCGGGTGAACACGCCTAACGCGTCCAGATCCGGGACAATCTTTTCCATACCGAAAGCGGCAATGTTCAGTTTCGGGTAGGAAGTACCCATATCGGCATTTCCTTCATTGGTGCAGACCACAATGTCACCGGTTGAAGCAACGGCAAAGTTGGCGCCTGTCATGGCGGCTTCGGCATTGAGGAAGAGATGGCGCAGGTTCTTACGTGCGGCATGAGTCAGGTAGGTAGGATCAAAGTTTCCCTTTTCCGTGCCCATCTCCTTTTCGAATAGTTCGCCTACCTGTTCCCGTTTGATGTGGATGGCAGGCAATACGATGTGGCTCGGTTCGAGATGCATCAGTTGCAGGATGCGTTCGCCCAAATCGGACTCTACGACATCGATGCCACGCTCCATCAGGAAAGGATTCAATCCACACTCTTCGGCGAGCATGGATTTGCTCTTGATGAAATGGTGGACGTTATGCTCATTCAGTATTTCGTAGACGATGGCGCAGTATTCATCGGCATCTTTTGCCCAATGTACGATGGCGCCGTTGGCGGTAGCATTCTTCTCAAACTCCAGCAGAAGTTCTTCGAGGTGGCTGTTGGAGTATAGTTTCAACTCGCAAGCCTTGTTGCGCAACTCTTCCCATTCGGGAACTTCCTTGCTCATCTTGTCCCTTTTGGCACGGACCATCCAAAGGGTTTCATTATGCCATGCTGCCATCTTGCTGTCCTGCAAGAACTTTTCGGCAGCCTTTGAATGTTTTGTACTCATGATTGCGACGCTAGAATTTCTACAATATGGATAATCTGAATAGGCAGATGCTCCCGTTTGATGACACCTTGCATGTGCATCAGGCAGGAACTGTCCGCTCCGACAATATACTCGGCTCCGGTAGCGATGTGATCTTTTACCTTATCACGCCCCATGCAGACGGAGACTGCCTGCTCTTCCACCGCAAACATTCCGCCAAAGCCGCAACACTCGTCAATATGGCTGGGCTCGAATACTTCGATGCCTTCTACCAGATTGAGCAGGTCACGCAATTTATTGTAATAAGGGATGTTCAGTTCGGTGGGAGCGGAAATCAACAGTTCGCGCACCCCATGACAGCTATTGTGAATACTGACTTTATGAGGAAAGCGTGCAGGAATTTTGGAAGGTTTCAAGACATCGTGAATGAACTCACAAATATCATAAATCTTTCCCGCACTCTGACAAACATGTCCTTCTTTCTCCAAGATGCCCGGATGATTCTCTTTCACAAATGCCACACAACTGGCGGAAGGACCGACGATGTAATCGTATTCCCGAAACAGATCGTCAAAACGGAGTGCCAATTTCATCGATTCATCTTCAAAACCGGCATTTGCCATCGGTTGTCCGCAACAAGTCTGATCCAACGGATAATCGACGTCTACTCCCAAACTTTTCAATAGTCTATACG
>OGXC01002641.1_pt1 | contig 11759 bp, 6 predicted proteins | sample 1576201 | NCBI WGS metagenome assembly OGXC01 (sample SAMEA3541562, study PRJEB24748) | human gut metagenome | biome: human gut; feature: human-associated habitat; material: faeces | place: China | collected 2012 | reverse complement strand
GGGAATCGAACCCGGGTTTACGCCGTGAGAGGGCGTCGTCTTGACCGCTTGACCAACAGGCCGGAATCGAGGCGACAAGATTCGAACTTGCGACCTCTGCGTCCCGAACGCAGCGCTCTACCAAACTGAGCCACGCCTCGATGTCTTTAAGGCTTTGCGTTTTGTGCTGTTCACCAGCGACTCGTATATAATAGCATGACTTTGAAAAAAATGCAAGCGTTTTTTGAAAAAATTTCAATTTTTTGAAAAAAAGTTATTTCGGAGAATCTTCCGGGTTCGGGGAAATTCCCACAAAGCCTTATTTTATAAGGAAAAACAGCGATTGAAGAGCATTGGCATCGCGTCTTACAATCAGGAAGAAAAATACCCGGAAAGTTCACAGAAACCGAAAAAATGAAAAGAAACATGAAAATTTAATTCAAAGATCGATAAGAACACTATGATCCTGACGGCAGATCCTAAATGCAAGCATTTGCAAGCAATATGAAGATGCAAAAATCATATTTCAGTACAGTCTGTTATACAGAACTGTAGTTCAAGCGATTGATGGAACGAATAAAAAGGCTGCCGCATTTCTACTCCTGCGGCAGCCTCAAAAAGAGGAGATTTATATTGTAAATGTTTTTGAAACAAAAGGGAGGGACCGACAGAACGCTCTGCCGGTCAAGTATGAAAAAGTATATCTTGTTCCAGGCTTGCTGTCCTGTTACGCTTTACAGGATACTGGAAAAATGTGTCGAAATATTGTGTTTGATGTGAAAAAATTGTGAAATCGCTGTAGGATAGAATGCTCACCTGGAAGGAAGCTCCTTTTTTCGGGTATGAGTTTTCTGGAGTGGAAATTCCGGCGAGAAAGAAGACGGAGCGAATCGTGCAGATCAAGACTGATAAATTTATAACAATTTCTCCCTCCAAAACAGTTGCAGGAACGATATAATTGGTATAAAATATAGGTGTTTCTGCGATGATAGTACCAATATCAAAGCGTTAGACGGAAAGCTCCGTTCTGACCGCAGAAATATGATTGCATTTATAAAGAACGCAGGAAGCTGCCGTTTGGAGCGGGCTCCTGCAGTCACGCAATAAAGGAGAAAAAATCATGAGCAAAAAGCCAGTAGTGTTAATGATCCTCGATGGTTACGGACTGAATAAAACACATGAAGGAAATGCGGTATATGAGGCGAAGAAGCCGGTGATGGACCGCTTAATGAAGGAGTGCCCGTTTGTGGAAGGTCAGGCCAGCGGACTCGCTGTCGGACTTCCGGAGGGCCAGATGGGAAACTCTGAGGTCGGACATCTGAACATGGGTGCCGGACGTATCGTTTATCAGGAGCTGACAAGAATCACAAAATCCATTCAGGATGGAGATTTCTTCAAGAACGAAGAGTTCCTCGCGGCTGTTGAAAACTGTAAAAAGAACAATTCCGCACTGCACCTGTTCGGACTCTTATCCGACGGCGGCGTACACAGCCATATCACTCATGTCTACGGACTCTTAGAGCTCGCAAAGAGAAACGGTCTCGACAAAGTCTTCGTTCATTGCTTCTTAGACGGACGTGATACACCGCCGGCATCCGGAAAGGATTTCGTTGCGGCTCTGGAAGAGAAGATGAAAGAACTCGGCGTCGGCAAGGTTGCATCTGTGATGGGACGTTATTATGCGATGGACCGTGACAACCGCTGGGATCGTGTGGAGCTTGCGTATAAGGCACTGACAGCGGGTGAGGGCAATAAGGGAACATCAGCGACGGAACTGATTCAGGCATCCTACGATGACGGAAAGACGGATGAGTTCGTCGTTCCGGCTGTTGTGACAGGGGAAGATGGAAATGCGATCGGATCCATCAGGGACAACGATTCCGTGATCTTCTTCAACTTCCGTCCGGACCGCGCAAGAGAGATGACCCGCGCATTCTGTGATGACGAGTTTACAGGATTTGCGAGAGCGAAGAGGATCAAGACCACCTATGTATGCTTTGTTGATTACGATGAGACGATCCCGAACAAACTTGTCGCATTCAAGAAAGAGACGATCAAGAATACTCTCGGCGAGTTCCTTGCTGCCCACGGGAAGACTCAGGCGAGAATTGCTGAGACAGAGAAATATGCCCACGTTACCTTCTTCTTCAACGGCGGCGTTGAGGAGCCGAATCCGGGTGAGGACCGTATCCTTGTGAAGTCCCCGAAGGTCGCAACATATGACCTTCAGCCGGAGATGAGCGCACCGGCTGTTTGTGAGAAGCTGACAGACGCGATCCGCTCCGGAAAATATGATGTTATCATCGTAAACTTCGCAAATCCGGATATGGTAGGCCACACAGGCGTTGAGAACGCAGCGGTCAAGGCCATCGAGGCTGTCGACGAGTGCGTTGGAAAAGCAGTTGAGGCAATCAAAGAGGTTGACGGCGTGATGTTCATCTGTGCTGACCACGGAAACGCAGAGCAGCTCATCGATTACAAGACAGGAGAGCCGTGGACCGCCCACACAACAAACCCGGTTCCGTTCATCCTCGTAAACGCAGGCGAGGGCTGCGGCCTCAGAGAAGGCGGCTGCCTCGCGGATATTGCTCCGACCCTGATCGAACTTATGGGAATGGAACAGCCGAAGGAGATGACTGGTAAGTCTCTGTTAGTAAGAAAGTAAGAAAACTTTATCGCGATAAGATCATGTAAAAATAAAAACAGTTCCGGTGATATGGACAGAAGAGTCTGTATGCCGGGACTATTTTTATGTAACAGGAAATTCCTACCCGTGTGCAGTAACGCCAAAGATGCGTTATAAGAACAATTTCACAGCGTATACTTGACACAAAGAATCCTCTGACATTAAGATAAAAGAAATATTTTCGGCAGGACAAAAGGAGAAGGTTATGGAACAGGAAACAAGAATCGCAGTAGTGGGAATTATTGTAGAAAATAAAGAGGCTGTGGGGGAGGTCAACCAGATCCTTCACGATTACAGCCCCTATATTATCGGAAGAATGGGACTTCCATATGAAAAGAAACATGTGAACATCATCAGCGTTATCGTAGACGCTCCGGCCGACCGGATCAGCGCGCTTTCCGGGAAGCTTGGAAAGATCAGAGGGATCAGTGCGAAAGTGATGTATTCGAAGAATGGGCAGTAGGTGGAGAATCGCATGCTCCAAAGCTTCCCTGCATGGCATTATTCCCGTATGATATCAAGCAGGGTATCATCTCTGGTTTCGAACCATTTCATAAAGGCATACCATTTTTTGCCATAAGACGTATGCTTCCGAACAAAAAATGCATAGACGATCATGATCACCGCTATCTCGATTAATAGTGGTATGTAGAAATAAGCCTGCATTACTCATCGGTTATCATTCCCTTCCGCATACAGGTAAACAGGTATGCCATAAATGCTTCCCTTGTCTCTTTTTTCTTTCGACGGCTGCAGAAAAGGCAGGAACCATTTTTCAGACGGACAGAGCCATCCTCCTCCACAGAGATCACCTGCGAAAAATTGAGGAGGAGACTGCGGCCGCTCATATAAAAACGTCCGCCCTTCGGCAGCAGCGCCATTAGATCCGAAAAGGAGAGGCGCGTGGCAACATCCCCCTTTAACGTGTGGATGATCAGGCGGTGATTCTGCGTTTCCGCGTATAGAAAATCATCCAGAAGAATCCGCTGGCAGGATGACTGCCCCTGTCCAAGGACAGCCTGAATCTCAATATAAGCTGGTTCGGCCCGAAAAGTGCGGATCTCATTGAGACACCAGGCCAGTGTGTCCGCATCCACCGGCTTTAAGAGGTAGTCGAGCGGATGTACCCGGTATCCTTCAAGGGAATAATCCCGCTCATTGCTCACAAAGATAAGAGGGATCCGCGCGGCAACAGCTCGAAGCTTTTCGGCTGTTTCAAGCCCGTTCAGGCCGTTTTTTGCAAGCATGATATCCATAAATACAGCATTGAAAAGACCGGGGCGGAAAGCCTCTAAGAATGCTTCACCGCTCTCATAGCAGGTAAAATCAGCCATTTCTCCATGATTCTCGAAATTCTTCTGTATTAAATCGATCAGATGCTTCTGATCGAAAACGCAATCTTCCACAATAGCAATATGCATCATAATTGCAGCACTCCCTTCACCACGATGCTTCTGAACCAATTAGGTCGAGGTTTGACCATTTGCGTCGAGGTGGTTTTCAGAAAAACACGTAATTGATATACTATTAGTATAGAAGATTATGCGAAAAATGTAAATATTGCGGGAACTTGATGTTTATCTCAGTCGAGAAGACTTCCAACGCTTTTTGGTGGTAGTAATAGCAAATTTGTCTCAATGGGAGGAAAATGGTATGAGAAAAAAATCGAAACGAATTTTAGCAGCTGCATTGTCAGCTATATTAATATGGAATACATGTGAATGGCAGCCGCAGGCAATGGCGGCCGGTTCGCTGCAGCGGATTGGGGCTGAAACGGGAGCAGATGATACTGCGGAAACAGCAGAAAAAGAAGCTGCATTAAAAAAATCTGCATTAAAAGCCTCTCCGTCGGATGCTTCTCCGTCGAATGCGGAAGTAAAAGATAACCGCGGCGAGTCAGGTACAAGCAAAGCAGAAGCAGGAGCAGATGCAGATACAGGCAAAGCAGAAGTAGGGGCAGATGCAGATACAGGCAAAGCAGAAGCGGGAGCAGAGTCAGGTACAAACAAAGCAGAGGCAGGGGCAAACGGAGCAATAACAGGAACCGAGGCCGGAATAAACGGAGCACCAAACGGAACAGCAACAGGAGCAAAGATAGAAGCGTTTCTGGGGCTGGATGAGGCTATTGCGGTACAGAAGCTCTCTCTGGGTGCCAAAGAAAGCGATATCATCCTTCCGGATACTCTGGAGGTTCGGATGAAGCAGGAAACTTTAGAGGATGCTCCAAAAGCAGAAGGCGAACAGCAGATAGATGCGGAAGCTGACACCGAAAAAGAAAGCTTGGAGACGGATGCAGATGAGGATATCAGCAGGATTTCCGGCGTGACCTGGAAGTTGGATATCAATGAGAGCGACTATCCGGAATTTCACGGCGGGATCTCCCCACAGGACTATTTTGAAGAATTTAACGAGGACGGAGAGCCTATCGAAACCTCCGATAAGACTTGGAATAGCTATTATGAGGCGAACCAGGACTACAACGGCTGTGCCTATGTCTTCCCACCGGTTCTGCCGGAGGAATATCCGGTGGGAGAGGAGGCAGAGCTTCCGGAAATCTGCGTTCTCGTAGGAGAGATGCAGCTGATGACTCTGGCAGGCGAGGAGCATAACCTGAATAATCAGCCGCTGCTCATTAATAGCGCTAACCAAAATGAGTTGAATGGAAAAACCATAACCGGCAGCTATTGCCCTACCAACCGACCAGAGTTTACATATACAGACATCAAGGGCGGTATCACAATTGATAATGTTACGGTCGATCTGACGATTAAAGATGTAACGATCCAATCTGATGGAGCCAGAGGATGGAATCTGGCCGGTATTTACCTGAAAGGCAATGCCCAGCTGAATCTGACCTTAGAAGGAACCAATAAACTTGTGGGACTGGATGAAGGAGCCGGAATTGAGGTGGGAAAAGATGCAACGCTGGTTATTACGGAGCAGAGTACCGGAAGTCTGAAGGCAGTGGGAGGCGCCTATGGGGCCGCCGGTATCGGAGGAAAACCCGGAACAACAGGTTACGAAGGTGCAGATAAGAACTATGGGACAGGAACGATTATAATCAAGGGTGGAAGCATTGTAGCTGAAGGTGGAGCTTATCAGGTTTCCCAATCGACGCGTTATCATGGAGGAGCCGGAATCGGAACCGGTCTGTATGGAATCGGCGGAACCATTGAAATACTGGGCGGAAGGATAACCGCAGCAGGAGGAAGGGAGACAGGAGCCGGAATCGGAGGCGGAGCTGGTGGAGGTGTAGACACCATCGTGATCGGCGGGACGGAAGGCGAAGCTCCCAATATAGCCGTATCTTCTTATAATAATGGCGAATTAGGATATCCGGGAGCTGCCATCGGCACCGGATGGAATGGAGTGGATGGTTTACAATTATCCTGTGGCGATATCCGGATATTAAGTGGATCTGTGGAGGTAACGGGCGGAAATATTGGTTATGGAGTGTTAAAGCCTTTGTCTGGAAATGGCATGAAAGGCGGCAGTGTCACTATTTCCGAGGAGGTGCAGTTAGAGCTGCCGCTTGAAAGCAAAATTGAGCCCCGGGGAGACTGTACCTACGGGAAGAAAACATTCCGGATCTCCGCATATGATAACCAGCTACCAGATGGAACCTATCCGGCGGACATATCCCTGTATCGGGAAAATGATACAGAAAAAGCAACTCCGGTTTATGAAACAAGCACTCAGATGACCGTCTCCGGATTCAGGGGAACGATACCGGATATAACCCAGTGGATAGGCCATTCTGGAAATATGCAGATGGTTGTAGTGCTGAAGCCTTCCGGGGGCGGGGAAGGTAAGACGATGGAGGGAAGGGTTGCTTTAAACAAAGGAAAGGATGAAACCATCTCCGTCACACTTGGAAAAACTGCCTACCAGAAGACAATGGATCTGACTATCCATGATGGCCGTTTGAAGAATGATAAGAATTATACACTGACGGCTCGGTTGGGGGAAGAAGCAAGCGAAGGCGGCACTGCACCGGATGTAGTAACCTATTTATCTCAAAAAGCTTCCGGTTATCAGCTAAAGACTGATAAAGTCAGCTGGTATACGCCTCTGTCCGGAGTGGTTCCGGTATCGGTTCAGGTAAAGGAAGAAGGAGGGGAAGGAGAAAATACGAATAGCTTTACAGTAACAGGATCCCTCACGATGAAGTCAGAGGAGGAAACGAAGCTTTCCCTTACCATCGGAGAACCCCTGTATCCTGTCCGGTTCCACTTCTATTCATCAAAGGTGCAGGCGGCAGAGAACGTATCCCTGACAGCCGGACGGCTGGCTGGAGCTGTCTCAGAAGCTCCGGTGGAATTAAAGCAGGACGAAGGCCAGTTTGCCTTTGACGGGAAGCTGACAATCGATGCAGAAGCAGGCAATCATGCATCTGCTCTGGCATATCTTCCGGCCGGAAATTACCGGTTTGTGATAAATACAGGCATCAAAGAATTAGGCAGCTCCGGTGGAAGCTTTACCCTGAACAGCGAAATGGTAAAGGCAGCGGCTGCCGGAACGGATATCATCGTATTAAATGCGGCAGAGGCACTGGAGGGAGAGCTGGATCTGTCCCTTGGAAATATATCTTTTTTAGAGGAAAATAGTCAGCTGACAATTTTATATTCTAAAAGAGATGCTTCCGGCCAGGCGGTTACAGCAAAGCTAATAGACCAGTCCTATGATAAATGCTATCGGATCACTTCATCTGGGAATAAGGTAGAGAAGTATCATCTCTCCGTGGATATCCCAGCTTCCAGGGAACTAAAGCTCGTATTAAAGAATCTTACGATTACACCGGAAAAGGCTATCGCACCGATTCAGATAAACGGAGAGTCCCAGGTGATCACCTATCTGGAAGGGGAAAACAAGATTTCGATTAATAAATCAGAGAAATCTTCATCAAGGTCAACTGTTTCACCTGCCGGCATCAGTGTGGCGAAAGGTGCAAAGCTTACGATTGACAATGAGCCGGGACAGCAGGGCTCCATAGAGGTGCTCAATAATACAAATGTAGACAGGAGTGGTGCAGCAATTGGAGGAAATGGAGAGCAGGATGCAGGAATCATTCACATCAAGGGGGGAACTGTAAGTGCAACTTCCGCTTCTAAAGGAGCGGCTATTGGTGCTTCGGTAGGAAAAAGTGTAGAAGAAATACGGATTAGCGGAGGAAATGTAACTGCAAAAAGTAGTGGTGGTGCCGGAATCGGAACAGGAGGTGCTTTTAGGAAGGAGGAAAGAACCGGTAAAATCGTGATTGAAGGCGGAACGGTGAATGCAAGCTCGTGGAGTGGTGCCGGAATTGGAAGCGGTTATGGATATGTCCCTGGAAGCTCAGCGATAATTGCAAAGATTGAGATTCATGGTGGAATGATTACAGCCTATTCTTATGATGGTGCCTGCATCGGAAGCGGTAGAGACAGTTCATCGAGTGTACTGATTGACGGCGGCACCATATGCTTAGTGAAGAAAAATAATGAAAGCGGTAGGAATGCTGCTCATATTGGAAAGGGGTATGAGTCTACACAGGCACCAACCGATGTGACGATTACGGGTGGAACGATCTGTTTGATAGGGGAGAATGGACATATACCGCGACCGATCATTTATGGCTGGGAGAAGGCAGGCGAAAAGTGGCAGCAGAATAAACCAAAAGATGGGAAAGGTAACCCGGTTTATTACACCACAGCGGATCTGACCGGTATCTATGAAAATAATACACTGGTTGAAAAAGCAGGTATTGAAGGAAGCTCCTACGGCTTTAAGGATGTCCGGACAGATTCCAACGGAAAGATTTATATGTACCTTCCGGCATCGGCGGCAGTGAAAGCCTCCTTTGGCGGTGTGGAATTTACCGGAAAGGTTGAGGCAGGTAAGGATGAGAATGTATTGGAGCGTAAAGAGACCTATATTGATTATCAAAGGGAAGTCCTGAAAAATATGGCTTTGTATGATCTCGAATATGCGGAATCCAAGAATTCTGAATCTTGGACAAAGATCCGGGCAGGCGGCGAGGTGTCTCTGACGGAAATTCTGGACAATCAGCCGGAGAATGCGAGAGAGATTACCCTGTATGTGCGAAAGGCAGCCGCAGGTTCCACAGCAGGAGGTTCCGCATCAGGCGAAGCAGCCGCAATAACGATTCCGGTAAGACCGGCAAAACCGGCGCAGATACAGGGAACAGATATAACGAAAGACAGCTACTCTATCAAGGTAAAAGGACAGGTCGATTCCCGTTATGAGTACGGAATTGCCGAATCTCTGGCTGGTGAGCCTAAGTGGCAGTCGGAGAAGAAGTTTGCATCGAATCCGGCTAACACCTATTATATAACCCTTCGTGTGAAAGCAACAGACAACAGTTTTGCATCGAAGCCGGCTGATCGCTTATCGGTGACAATACCGGATATCTTACAGTTCAGCGGCTCCGGCACGGTATCCTTTGAAACAAAGGGAACCTTTGGACAGACACTGGATAAGATTCTGGTACAGCTGGCAGCGGGATTTCAGGTTGTTAATTATAAGGGATTACCGGTTTCAGGAACATGGAGCTTCAGTAAGGATCAGAAAGGAACGCTCGCTTCATCCATTTATCCGGAGGTAAAGGGAACAACTGCATATCAGGTAGAATTTATCCCGGATGGAGCGTCAGAAGGGCAGTATGGAAATAGTTTGGAAAGAGATGTGATTCCGGAGATATCACCGAAAGAGTTGCATGCAGTTCTTACGACACCTATTGAAAAAGACTATGACAGAAGTACCGATATTGCGTTAGAGGCAACGGTGAATATAGGTGCTTCGGGTCAGAGCTATACCATCAGTGGCCTGAAAGGAAGCTTTGCAGATGCCAATGCCGGAACCGGTAAGACGGTAACCATTGATCCTTCAGAGGCAGTCATTGAGACCGAGGGCAGTGCAGTGAATCTGCAGAATTACCGTGTGGTATATCCGGCTCAGACGACCGGAACGATCCGTCCGATACAGGGTTCGGTTTCAATCGATCCGGAAGCATGGACCGGAGAAAAAACCTATGGAGATGACAGCTTTTCCTTGACGGGTGTGAATGTAGTGGGAGATGGAGCTCTGAAGTATGAAAGCTCCAATGAAAATGTTCTCACCGTGGATGCACAGGGTCAGGTGACCATCAAAGGTGTCGGTTCCGCCGATGTAAGCATCACCATGGCAGCCGGAACGAATTACCTTGGCACAAGCACACCGGCAAAGAGAAAGATCACCATTGAAAAAGGAACACTCATCCTTACCTTAACCGCTGTGAACCGGAGTACCGGAGCGCAGCAGTCGGAAGGGATCCTTGGAACCTACGAGGATGATTTTGATATCATTGCAGGTATTCAGGGAGCGTATGATGACAAGCTGCAGGGTAAGATCCGCTTCTATGATAATGGAAATCAGGTTCCGGATACGATTCCTGTAGGGGAAGCTGGAACTGCGGTTCTCAACCTGACGAAGCCTGGAGTCGCATCCGTAGGAACGCACAGGATGACAGCCGAGTTCGATTTTGACACTTATGATGAGTGGGCGGCCAAATACAACACGCCTGCTCCGGCTGCATTTACATTTACGATCGGAAAGGTGGCTGCACCGCAGATCACCTGGCCAACGGCAGCGTCGGTGAAGGCGGGAAGTCCTCTGAGTGACTCTGTCTTATCAGGAGGAAGCACCGAATACGGAAGCTTTGCCTGGAAGAATCCGGCCCAGACGGCACAGGCGGGCACCCATAGCTACGAGGTGGTATTTACACCGAATGAATGGGCATCCGCTCGTTATGAGATCGCAGCGATGACCGGTACGGCAGAAGTGACAGCAACGGAAGATAAGCCGGACGAAACGGAAAAACCGGGCGAAACGGAAAAGCCGGGCGAAACGGAAAAGCCGGGCGAAACAGGCAAACCGGGCGAAACGGAAAAGCCGGGAGGATCAGGCAAACCGAACGAATCGAACAGAACAGATGATTCAGATGATTCGGATGAGCCAGAAAGACCGAGTCGCAACAACCAGTCCTCCGGACAGGATAAAACCTCCGGCAGCGGTGCAGTCAGCCACGATTCAGTCAAAGGAACGATCGACAGTATAACAGGAATTATCACAGGAGAAACAAACAGCTTTGTCAATGACGGAAAGAGCCATTGGATGATGGATGAGCATGGCTGGTGGTTACGCTTTGCAGATAATACCTATCCGAAGGGAAGCGTGCGTGATTCCGGTAGTGTTTCGCATTGCTGGGAGCAGATCAACGGAAAATGGTGGGCCTTTGATGAAACGGGTTATGCTAAGACAGGCTGGTTAAGAGATGAGGATTACGGCGGCTGGTTCTATATGGATCTGGAACACGGCATGCAGACCGGCTGGGTGCTTCTCAATGGAGTCTGGTACTATTTTAACCCGATTTCCGATGGAAAGAGAGGGATTATGTACGCCGGACAAAGGACACCGGACGGATACTATGTAGATAAAAACGGTGTCTGGGACGGAAGAAGCAAGCAGTAAAGCGAGTTTCAAGCCGAACCTTCGTGAGACTTGGCGCGTGATTCTGGTCAGAGAAGCTGACATATTCCTGCCAGAATCACTGCGCAGGAAAAAATCTGCTAAAATTAAGCTTGTCAAGCGTTTCGGTGAACGCTATAATAAAAAGCATTAATCGGCATCGGAAACAGAAAAGCAATTGAATTGAAAGGATTCGATTGCTTTTTTTAATTTGGCATCCCCATCCCATAATAAATTTATATTACACATTGACTTTTTGAGATAAAGGGACATTCTATTGTGATCCCGACAAGGAACGTTTCTTCCCCGGGTACGAGATCAAGGTCACCGCCATGGTTTTCAAGGATCCTTCGGACAGAGGAAAGCCCGATTCCATGATCTGCAGATGTGCCCTTTCGTGAGCGGAATGTTTTTTCCTCCGGAAGGATCAGACCATCGTATGTGTTTTCAATCTTTAAAAAGTACATATTGCCTCGAATCTCACCTACAACCAAAATGCGGCGTGTCCCTTTCGCTTGGCGGCTGCAGGCTTCTACCGCATTGTCTAAAAGATTGCCCAGCACCGTACACAGTTCCACATCGGTAAGGGGCA
>OGXC01002636.1_pt1 | contig 11766 bp, 10 predicted proteins | sample 1576201 | NCBI WGS metagenome assembly OGXC01 (sample SAMEA3541562, study PRJEB24748) | human gut metagenome | biome: human gut; feature: human-associated habitat; material: faeces | place: China | collected 2012 | reverse complement strand
GATTAACGAATAACTGAATCTTTGGAAAGGAAGGTGAGTCAGACCTTCCTTTTTTTATCAGTTGTCGGAAGCTGAATTCACTGATTATGTCTTTCTCATGGCTTGTATTATTTAAAGGTTAATAAATGTGTTTTTCTCTCGTTTCTATCAATAAGACGTTTCTAAAAATAAAAGCCACATTGGATATCGCATTATTTTTTCATCTGCACTATTTTTTCTTCAAACTATCGTTTATCCCAAATAATCTTTCTATTTTTACCCCCGACAATAGAACCTTTACTACAATACTATGCCGAATATCCAACAACAGACTTCCGACGACCGTTTTCTGGTAATAGCACTAAAACAGGATGATAAACAGGCTTTTACCCGACTATTCCATGCTTATTATAAAGATTTGGTATTGTTTGGCGGTACTTACATTCCGGAGAAATCTACCTGTGAAGATATTGTGCAAAACATCTTTCTCAAACTATGGAATGACCGGAAATCATTGGTAATTGAGAACTCACTAAAATCATATTTACTGAAAGCGGTCAGGAATTACTGTCTGGACGAATTACGCCATCGCAGGATTATAGATGAACACATTGCTTACGAACTTAAATCGGATTCTATAGATATAGATACGACAGAAAACTACATACTGTATTCTGATTTATGCCGGCAACTTAAAAATGCATTGGAACAATTACCTCCTCAAGAAAGAGAAGTGTTCGAGATGAGCCGATTAGAAAATATTAAATATCAGGAAATAGCCAATCGCCTGAATATCTCTGTCAGAACGGTAGAAGTACGTATCAGCAAAGCATTGAAGCAGCTCCGCATCTTATTAAAAGATTTTTATTTACTACTTTTTTTATTTCTTTTCCACTAATGAATGTGGGATTTTCTTTCTGAAACGTCTATTATATATAAGGTAAAATGCATTATGATAAATAAAGATTCAGACATAGAAATTATAATCTCCAGATATCTCTCGAAAGAGGCTACACCAGAAGAAATAAAGGTACTGGATGATTGGATATCGGCTACTCCCGAAAACTATAGGAGCTTTCTATCACAAAAGAATGTGTGGGAAGTCAGTCACCCGGCTTTTAATCCGGAAGAGATAGATGTGGACAATGCGCACAGAAAAGTAATGGAGAAGATTCTCCATCCAAACCAGCCGGTTTCCGTTCGTCCCAAGTTGTCCTTCCTACACTATTGGCAGCAAGTGGCAGCTATCTTACTTCTTCCTTTACTGATATTATCTGCTTATCTTTATTTTAAACCCGCTTCTCAAATTGCAGAGACTTATCAGGAGTTATTCACTCCTTATGGCACTTGGTCGGTAGTTAATCTGCCTGACGGTTCTAAGGTTTGGCTAAATGCCGGGAGTTCGTTAAAGTATCCGACTCAATTCAGTGATAAGCAAAGAGTTGTTTCGATGCAGGGTGAAGCCTATTTTGAAGTAGAATCCGATAAAGAGCATCCCTTCATCGTAAAAACGAAACAACTGACTGTAGAAGCTACCGGCACTGCATTCAATGTGAACGCATACGCTCCGGATCATGTAGCAGCAGTGACGTTAGTAAAAGGAAAGGTCGCAGTTACTCTTGACCAGAAAAAGACGATTTCCCTTTCACCGGGAGAGAAGATTGACTATAATCTAGGCACTGCTCTATATAACGTCAATAAGACCAATACTTATAAATGGTGCTCATGGAAAGATGGAATACTCATTTTTAGAGATGACCCGCTGGAATATGTATTCAAGCGTTTGGGACAGACTTATAACGTGGAATTTATTCTGAAAGACGCCGAACTAGGAAAGTATTCCTATAAAGCGACTTTTGAAGGTGAATCTTTAAATGAGATTTTGCGCTTGCTTGAAATGAGTGCACCTATTCGCTGTAAAGAGGTTAGTAATCGCAACACCAATAATGAGAAGTTTGAAAAACAACGTATAGAGGTGAGTAGGACTATGCAATAAAGGTAGTTTCAGTCTGTGTAAAACGCCGTTTCCGTATGCTCTGACAAGGGATAATTCTCACCGCGATGAGTATTTTTTCTCATCGCAGTGAGAATGCTTGAGAATTTATTACTTCATCTTATACACCAGTGTACCACCTTTTACAATATCTTCATGCGAGATCGTTTTCTTTGTATATGGTTCGCCATTCAATGTAATACTATCTACATATTTATGTTCTTTCGACAAATTCTCCGCAATAATTGTGAAAGTCTTGCCATCAGCCAAATGTAAAGTCATCTTCGGCAACTGTGGAGCACCGAATACATATTCCGCACTTACCGGATCTACCGGATAGAATCCCATCGCACTAAGCATATACCAAGCAGACATCTGTCCGCAATCATCATTTCCGCAAAGTCCGTCGGGTTTGTTTTTATATTGAGTATCAAATATTTCACGAACCAATTCCTGTGTACGTTCCGGACGACCAGCCAGTGCATACAAATAAGTAACATGATGGCTTGGCTCATTTCCATGAGCATATTGCCCGATTAATCCAGTAACATCTGCTAAACTTTCACCTTCTAGCTTAACCGTAAACAATGAGTCTAATTTATTCAAGAAAGGTTTTTCTCCCCCAAACAACTGGATTAATCCTGGAACATCATGTTGTACATGCCAAGTATATTGCCATGCATTTCCTTCCGTATAATCTCCACCGACACTTTCAGAATGTGCCAACGCACTTGGGTTAAACGGAGCTTTCCAAGTTCCGTCAGCTTTGCGCGGACGCATGAACTTCGTCTCCGGATCGAAAAGATTCTTATAATAGTCAGCACGTTTCGCGAAGTAAGCGGCATCTTCCTCTTTACCCATACGACGTGCCATATCGGCAGCAGCATAATCATCATATACAGATTCTAAAGTGGAAGATACAGATTCTGCTTTTATCAGATCTGTCGGGAAATAACCATATTTCGTATAAACCTCCCAATCAGACTTCAACGGATGAGATACAGTCTGCGTCTTCTTTATTATATTGAAAGCACGTTCAGCGTCAAAGCCACGGAATCCTTTGCGATAAGCCTCGGCAATGACTGATACGCCGTGATTACCAATCATACAGAAATTCTCTTTTCCCCACAATCCCCAAATAGGCAGGAAGCCTTGCACTTCACCCTGTTCGATGAGAGAATTCACAAAACCGTCCACACGTTCGGGAATCACTAATGTATAAAACGGATGAGCGGCACGGTAAGTATCCCACAAAGAGAACGTAGAATAGAAAGCACCCGTTCCAGCCTTTACTATAGAGTCGGCAGCATTACGATACATACCGTCTACGTCCGAAATTTGATTAGGCTGAATCAATGCGTGGTAGAAACAAGTATAGAAATTTGTCTTTTCATCATCGGTACCCTCTATTTCAATACGGCTCAAATAGTTATTCCATTCATTGTGGGCGGCAGTTCTCACTCCTTCAAAATCCCAGGCAGGAATTTCTGCTTCCAGATTCTTTTTAGCCCCGTCTATGCTGGTGGTGGAAAGAGCCACTTTCATCATCAGCTCGTCTCCCGGCTGCATGTCAAAAGAGGCTATGATGCGTTTTCCTTTTTCTGTTTCGCCCATCGGAAGATAAAGTGAATCGACTACCGGACGGTTGAATTTCATCACAAAGAAATAATCCTGGTTGACCCATACCGTGTTATTGACATGTCCTGTCAGTGTTTGAGCATCTTCCCAGTTCACTTCACAACTGTTGACTTGTGAATGATATTGTTCTTCTCTCCATGCAGGGCCATGTTGCAAGTCAATCAATATAGAGGCAGAATCAGCCTTGTGATAAGTATAGCGGTGAAGGGCAGCATGGATAGAGGCAGTCAGTTCTGCTTTTACCTGTGGATCAGAGAGCTCTGCGGTGTAATATCCCGGAGTAGCCGCTTCTTTATCTTTAGAAAAATGACTACGATAAGCATCCCACGCACGGGCACGTGTGCCAGTGACCGGCATCACCAAAATATCACCTAAATCCATACATCCCGTTCCATTCAGATGTGTTTGAGTAAATCCCCAAATCAGGGAATCCTCATAAACATATTCAGAACAATAGCGCCAACCAACTGCTCCCGTCACAGGGCTGGTCTGTATCATACCGAAAGGATAACATGCGCCGGGAAATGTATGCCCGTTGTCTGCGCCACCGATAAAGGTATTAACGTATTGAGTATAATCTTTTGTATCCGTCTTTTCAGCCGGAGTACAAGAAGAATAAAAAAACAAGCCTGCTGCCAGAGTTGCAGCCATAAAAGGGGTTTTTCTTCTCATGGTAAATATAATAATGTTAAGTTAATGTCGCATTATATATGCTGATATTTATCTAATTTTTCACGATAGTAGCTTTCTACATCTTTCCAGTGGTAATAAGGAGCTACGTCTGTTTTCACCGGTAGTTTAGCTTCCTTTTCATTAAGTAATACTTTTACCAATACATCGTTACTTCCTTTTTTATGGAAAAAGACGAATTGCACGTTACTAGCCATCGGGAAAATATCATACGCTCTCCATTGTTCGGATAACTTTTCTACGTCAGGGTAAGATTCTCCATAATGATTCAGTTCCAATAAAGCGACTAACGGTAACAGACAAGACTCATGACCAAATCTTAAAGTGGCCTGGTTCTTACCTTCTTTCAAAGCAGCATCTGCCCTATCTAAAATATTACGCAACAAGTCGGCTTCCCGATAGGGCATCAAACCATCCGTTACAGGAGAACAAGCGTGTGTCAGATACCAATATAAGTTGTTACAACTCCATAGATCATAACACTCTTCATCCGTGAAAAGAGAATATAGCTGCATATCTGTATCATGACTCTGCATATTACAAGCCAAATCAAAAAGACGTCTCATCAGGCGCGCTTCATCAACGTTTGCTTTTACATACGCTTCGTCTGTAAACAATGTTTTCATCAACCGTTCCGGACGTACATGGGTAGCCTCAAAATCTTTCTGAACCTTTTTCACTTTATCGGAACTAGCTATTTTACTCAAATCCTTAGCAGGAGGATTCATGTAATACATATCATGGTAACTTGCATCATTCTTGATACATAGATTAGGATTCATCGCCTGCAATTGGAGGCATTCGGATGTCATGGATAATATACACCGGATGACAACTGTGGAACGGGCATCCACTTCTGTTCCATCCGCAAATATCTGTGGGAAATTAGTATACATACGCTTTGCAATTCCTCTGTGTTGGCGTGCTCCCACCGAAGTCAGTTCACCAAGACGACCTTCCGCCATATCAGCCATGCGCAAAACAATATCCAGTGTGTTTTTACCTGTTGCAGTAAGTTTGTTTAAAGAGTCGGCTTTTAATAAAGTTTGCTTGGGGAAACGATAATCATTCGGATCAATCAAATACCGTGAACCATGACGCATATATGTGCTGATATAAAAAGGTTCGTACCCCTTAGGAGCAGCTGTCTGCTTGGCAGTAGGCGTGGGATATGCATAATAATTATTAGCGGATAAATACCGGTTTGCACGGATCTCTTCACGAGCAGTTTGCGCTTGTACCGTCCATACAAACAAAAGCAATAAAAGGATAGATGTGAGTTTTTTCATGATAGTATTATTCAATGTATTAATAGTTGTGCCACAAAATTAGAGATTTCTTCTCATTTAAAAGGATTTGATACAGACAAATATACTTAAATCTTAAATGGAGGAAGTTCCTATTTATGTGGATTCGCTGTGATAAAACAAAAATTCGTACGACTTATTGAATAAATATCAACTCAATTATTTATCTTTGTTAGCTTAATAACAAGCTGGCGCAAAAAACAATAAGTATAATGAAAGATTTCTTGAAATTTACACTTGCCACGGTGACAGGTATCATTTTGTCAAGTATTGTATTATTTATAATCAGCATGGTAACGTTGTTTGGCATCATGTCTGCTTCGGACACGGAAACAATCGTAAAAAAGAATTCTGTAATGATGCTCGACTTAAACGGAACGTTGGTTGAACGTACGCAAGAAGATCCGCTGGGTATTTTATCACAGTTGTTGGGTGACGGATCTAACACGTACGGACTGGACGATATTCTTTCTTCTATCCAGAAGGCTAAAGAAAACGAAAATATTAAAGGGATTTATCTACAGGCAAACTCATTAGGCACCTCCTATGCTTCTTTGCAGGAAATCCGCAACGCACTGCTCGACTTCAAAGAAAGTGGAAAATTCGTTATTGCTTATGCAGACTCCTATACGCAGGGACTTTATTATCTTTCCAGCGCAGCCAATAAGGTGTTGCTCAATCCCAAAGGAATGATTGAATGGCGGGGTATCGCCTCTGCTCCCCTGTTCTACAAAGATCTGCTGCAAAAAATAGGAGTTGAGATGCAGGTGTTCAAGGTGGGAACTTACAAATCTGCCGTAGAGCCGTTTATTGCTACGGAAATGAGTCCTGCCAACCGCGAACAGGTTACCACATTTATCACTTCTATCTGGGGGCAGGTTACGGAAGGGGTATCTACTTCACGTAATATTTCTGTAGACTCACTGAATGTTTATGCAGATCGCATGCTCATGTTCTATCCGGCAGAAGAGAGTGTAAAATGCGGATTGGCTGATACTCTGATTTATCGCAATGATGTGCGTAATTATCTTAAGAAATTGGTAGAGATCAATGAAGATGATAATCTTCCTATATTAGGATTGGGCGACATGATGAACGTAAGGAAAAATGTGCCGAAAGATAAAAGCGGTAATATCGTAGCTGTTTATTATGCATCCGGTGAGATTACAGACTATCCGAGCTCTGCAACTTCCGAAGACGGGATTGTCGGTTCGAAAGTCATTCGTGACCTGCGCAAATTGAAAGATAATGATGATGTGAAAGCTGTTGTACTCCGTGTCAATTCTCCAGGTGGAAGTGCTTTCGCCTCGGAACAAATCTGGCATGCTGTGAAAGAGCTGAAAACAAAAAAACCGGTCATTGTCTCTATGGGTGATTATGCTGCGTCAGGAGGTTACTATATCTCTTGCGTTGCCGATACGATTGTTGCAGAGCCTACTACCCTGACCGGTTCTATCGGAATCTTCGGTATGATTCCTAATGTGAAAGGATTGACTGATAAAATCGGTTTAAGTTATGATGTCGTAAAAACGAATAAATACGCTGATTTCGGAAATATCATGCGTCCGTTTAACGAGGATGAGAAATCATTGCTTCAAATGATGATAACTGAAGGATATGATACCTTTGTAACTCGTTGTGCCGAAGGACGTCACATGACGAAGGAAGCTATCGAGAAGATTGCTGAAGGCCGTGTATGGACTGGGGAAACTGCTAAAGAACTGGGATTAGTAGACGAATTAGGTGGTATTGACAAGGCACTGGACATTGCTGTTGCAAAAGCCGGTATCGAAGGCTATACCGTTGTGTCTTATCCTGAGAAACAAGATTTCCTGTCTTCCCTGCTTGATACGAAACCGACGAATTATGTAGAATCACAATTACTGAAAAGTAAATTAGGCGAGTACTACCAGCAATTCGGCTTACTGAAAAATCTGCAAGAACAATCTATGATTCAGGCACGTATTCCGTTCGAACTGAATATAAAATAAACCGTAATACATGGACGAACACTTTATCAAGATACATAAGTGGCTCTACCCTGCCTCCTGGCTCTACGGAGCAGTGGTAATGATGAGAAATAAACTCTTTGACTGGGAAGTTCTTCAATCAAAGAGTTTTGATATACCTATTATCAGCGTGGGTAATCTCGCTGTAGGAGGGACAGGAAAAACTCCACACACTGAATATCTGATAAAGTTTCTTTGTAATCAATATAAGGTAGCTGTATTAAGCCGGGGATATAAACGGCACACGAAAGGTTATGTATTGGCAACTCCGGAAAGTACGGCAAGAAGCATTGGCGACGAACCTTACCAGATGCATCAAAAATTCCCGTCTGTCACAGTAGCTGTCGATGAAAAGCGTTGTCATGGCATAGAAAAGTTGCTTGCACTGCAAAAGCCTTCAATAGATGTTATCCTATTGGACGATGCTTTCCAGCACCGATACGTCAAACCGGGATTGAGTATTCTGTTAACGGATTATCACCGATTATTCTGTGATGACACTTTGCTCCCCGCAGGACGGCTTCGTGAACCAATTAGCGGCAAGAATCGGGCGCAAATCGTTATTGTCACCAAATGCCCGCAAGACATCAAGCCTATTGATTATAACATTATCACGAAACGGCTGAGCCTTTATCCATATCAACAGTTATTCTTCTCATCGTTCCGGTATGGTAACCTGCAACCAGTGTTCCCTACCATGTCTCCGGACACAAATGCAATTTCGACAAACCATGAGGTTGCTTTGTCCTCACTGACAAACACTGATATATTATTGATGACGGGAATTGCCTCACCTGCCCCTATTCTCGAAAGACTGGAAGGTTGTACCAAACAAATAGATTTACTATCGTTTGACGATCACCACAATTTCACTCATCGGGATATACAGCTTATCAAAGAACGGTTTCATAAACTGAAAGGAGAACACCGGTTGATTATTACCACCGAGAAAGATGCAACACGCCTGATTAACCATCCGGCTTTGGACAAGGAATTGAAACCATTTATCTACGCCTTGCCTATTGAAATTGAAATATTACAAAATCAACAAGATAAATTTAACCAACATATTATTGACTATGTTAGAGAAAATACAAGAAACCGCAGCTTATCTGAAAGGTAAGATGCATACCAGTCCGGAAACTGCTATTATACTAGGCACCGGGCTTGGCAGTTTGGCAAACGAAATCACCGAGAAGTATGAAATAAAGTATTCGGATATCCCCAACTTCCCGGTATCTACCGTCGAAGGTCATAGCGGTAAGCTGATTTTCGGCAAACTAGGCAATAAGGATATCATGGCTATGCAGGGACGCTTCCACTATTACGAGGGTTATTCGATGAAAGAAGTAACTTTCCCTGTACGTGTCATGCGTGAATTAGGTATCAAAACCTTGTTTGTATCCAATGCCAGTGGCGGTACAAATGCAGATTTCGAAATCGGTGACCTGATGATTATCACTGACCATATCAACTATTTCCCCGAACACCCGCTTCGCGGAAAAAATATCCCTTACGGACCTCGCTTCCCGGACATGAGCGAAGCATACTGCAAGGAACTGATTAGTAAGGCTGACGAGATTGCCAAAGAAAAAGGAATTAAAGTACAACACGGAGTGTATATTGGTACGCAAGGTCCTACTTTCGAAACTCCTGCCGAATATAAACTATTCCATATCCTTGGTGCTGATGCAGTTGGTATGTCTACCGTTCCGGAAGTTATCGTAGCCAACCATTGTGGTATCAAAGTTTTTGGTATTTCCGTCATTACCGACTTAGGAGTAGAAGGAAAAATCGTAGAAGTAACACACGAAGAAGTTCAGAAAGCCGCTGACGCTGCTCAACCGAAAATGACCACGATCATGCGTGAACTTATCAACCGTGCCTAAACAATCATCCCGATTTATGAGAACTGAAATAGCATCTCTTGGTGAGTTTGGTCTGATTGACCGCCTCACCGAGGGAATCAAACTGGAAAACGAATCCAGCAAATATGGAGTGGGCGACGATGCCGCCGTTCTCTCCTACCCTTCAGAAAAGCAAGTACTGGTAACAACCGACCTGCTTATGGAAGGTGTGCATTTTGACCTGACTTATGTTCCCTTGAAGCATTTGGGATATAAATCAGCAGTAGTTAATTTCTCCGATATTTATGCCATGAACGGTACTCCCCGGCAGATTACGGTATCTCTTGGTCTTTCCAAGCGTTTCAGCGTGGAAGATATGGACGAACTTTATTCCGGTATCCGTCTGGCTTGCCAGCAATACAATGTCGACATTGTGGGAGGCGATACCACTTCTTCTCTGACAGGTCTTGCTATCAGCATTACTTGTATCGGCGATGCCGATAAGGATAAAGTAGTTTACCGTAATGGAGCCAAAGACACTGACCTGATCTGCGTCAGCGGCGACTTGGGAGCAGCCTATATGGGTTTACAACTTTTGGAACGTGAAAAAGTCGTATTGCAAGGTGATAAAGATGTCCAACCGGATTTCTCCGGCAAAGAGTATTTATTAGAACGCCAATTGAAACCGGAAGCGCGCAAAGATATCATTGAGAAATTGGCAGCCGCCAATATTGTCCCTACTTCTATGATGGACATTTCCGACGGCCTGTCATCAGAACTGATGCATATCTGCAAACAAAGCAATGCTGGTTGCCGCGTTTACGAGGAGCACATCCCAATCGATTATCAGACAGCTGTTATGGCTGAAGAGTTTAACATGAATCTTACGACTTGTGCCTTGAATGGTGGAGAAGATTATGAACTACTCTTTACTGTTTCCATCGCCGATCATGAGAAAATTTCACAAATGGAAGGAGTTCGTCTCATCGGACATATTACCAAACCCGAACTTGGCTGTGCATTGATTACCCGTGATGGACAAGAATTCGAACTAAAAGCACAGGGATGGAATCCATTAAAAGAAGATAAGCAATAGATTTCATCACATACCTGAAATATTTTCATCTTATACAACACTGATAATTAGCCGACTAACTTTTTATCAGTGTTTTTTATTTCCATAAGGCTTGCAGAATCCAAAAGTTTCACTACCTTTGCAACCGCAAAAGAGATATTACCGGACCGAACAAGCACGAGGTGCCATAGCTCAGTTGGTAGAGCAAAGGACTGAAAATCCTTGTGTCCCCGGTTCGATTCCTGGTGGCACCACTATCGATTCGGTAATAAAAAAATCCCTTGAACTTTTGAAGTTCAAGGGATTTTTTTATTCCTCGTATTGCAATTTGCAACCGCCTATACTTTAGAACTATGCAGTTTTTTATAAATCTCCACACGAGCATCTATTTCTGCTTGAGTCAAATGCGCAGGAAGTTCAATGGTAGTCCGCGGAGTTATTGCTACCAATACCATATCTCCCAAACCCTTTTTGTACTCTTTAATAACATTTTCAGTAAACTGACTGGATGAAATAACATCACGCATTATATTACCTTTTTTCATATCTCTAATTATTTTGTTTTTTATTTTACACACAAGCAGAATATACACTTCCCTATACAGGTTTAGATTGAGCTAAATCTTCCGATGTAGATTTGTTTTCCAAAGAGATATTGATCGCATTCATGCCTTTCACTCCACGCTCAAGGTCATGTCGGCGGGTCCTTTACGGGCGCCCGCAAAGAAGGCAAGGCCGGCCTCTTTGAAATGGCCCACAACGGGACGATATTCCTCGATGAAATCAACAGCATGGCGCCGAGCATCCAGTCGAAGCTCCTGCGCGTCCTGGAAACGAAGCAGGTCATGCGCCTCGGTTCGGACTACGTCATCCCCCTGGATATCCGCATCATCTCGGCCAGCAATGCCGACATCATCGCCGCCGTCCAGGCCGGCAGCTTCCGGCGCGACCTGTTCTTCCGCATCAACACCCTGCGCCTGAGCCTGCCGCCGCTGAACGAACGGCCTGACGACATTCTCTACCTCTTTGCTTACTTCCTGGAAAATTTCACCCATCGCCGGCAGCCCCTCAAGGCGTCATTAAAAAAAGCCCTCATCCAGCATGACTGGTGGGGCAATATCCGCGAGCTGCACAGCGTCGCCTTGCGCTATTATATTTTTGGCGATACTCTGGCATTTGCCTGTTTTATGGCATCCGAGATGTTATCAGATGCAAAAATCACATCCCC
>OGXC01002623.1_pt1 | contig 11805 bp, 16 predicted proteins | sample 1576201 | NCBI WGS metagenome assembly OGXC01 (sample SAMEA3541562, study PRJEB24748) | human gut metagenome | biome: human gut; feature: human-associated habitat; material: faeces | place: China | collected 2012 | reverse complement strand
TGTTCGGCACGGTGGGCATGGCAGTCATAGCGGCGGTGCTGGCGGCAATGATGACAGTACAGTGATCGGAAAGACCCTTCCGTCAGCGGCTTTTTCCGGTTTCTTGCAAGGGTCGGGGACAACAGGATGAAAATGCAGATCGTGAGGATCGGATTTGGAGGGAGAGCATGAAACACCTGCACTTTGATGTGGAACTCAATGGCTTTTACGGTGCGTATTGGGCGTGTGCCGGCGGTTCAGACTGTGCGGTCATCACGATGATCGGGGATGATCCAGAGGATCGGCTTGCGCGCTCGGCAGTGAAATGGCTTTGCGGGTGCGGCGTGAACGTGCTCACAATGTCGCCCGCGAAAAAAGATTACGGACATCATAATTACCCGCTTGAGCGTGTGGAGACGGCAATTTCATGGCTGAAAGCTAACGGTAACAGAAAGATCGGCATTGCCGGTGCATCGACCACCGGAACGCTTGCGCTGACAGCGGCTGCCATGTTCCCGGATATCACCCTGACCATTGCCATGACACCCAGCGACTTTGTGTGGCAGGGCTTTCTGCAGGGCAAAAGGGACGGCTGCAAGGAGTGGCCGGTCGAAGGTGAATCGCTGTTCTCCTACCAGGGCAAACCGCTGCCCTATATGCCGTTTTGCTATCAGCATCCCGACTATTGGCATTGCATCGCCGCCGAGAGCAAACGCGCCGGCGATATGGTAAACTCCCGCAAGCTGTTTGACGATTCCGAGACAGCTCATCCGATCGAGCCGGAAGAATACATTCCCGTTGAAAACATCCGGGGAAAGCTGCTGCTGATCGGCGCGGAGGACGATGCGCTGTGGGACACCGCAAAGTATATCCGCCGGATGGAAAAGCGCCTTGCCGAAAAACCGCATGAATGCGAGATCGAGACGATGGTTTATGCCCACGGCACCCACTTCGTTTTCCCGGAGGGGATGCTGAAAATCATGCTGCCGGTTGGCTCCGGTCTATTTGTGAAGTTCGCGTTTCAGGCAGCAAAAAAATATCCGAAGGAATGCCGCCAGACCCGGATAGACATCGAGAAACGGATGTGCCGGGTGTTAGCGGAATGGAAAGGAGCAAAGTGAGATGCGTTGGATGGGAATGCCCATGGCCATGTGGGCGGTGTTTGCCAGATCGTTTCAGACGCAGCTGACGGCGGTGCTGGGCTATGATGCAGCCACCGCAAAGCAGATCACCAAAACCGTCAAGCCGAAGTACAAAGAGATCATCGCCAAATTGCCGGAGTTTGAAAAGCGTGACCGCTTCCAACTGAACATCATTGGCTGCGCCATGCTGGGGGCGTTCGTCCTCTGTATGCCAAAGTGGCCGGATGCAGAGGCGCTGACGGTATACTATGAGAATGCCCAGATGACGCCGCTGATGAAGTGGTTCTGCCGCCAAAGCGGCAAGTCGAAGTTCACACCCAAAGATATTGCCGGAATGAAAGCCACCGCTGCTCTGAAAGCCGCCGACCGCAATCCCTACTCGTGGAATATGGACTTTTACGAGTATCCCGACGGTAGCGGTTATGAGGGGCGCTTTACCAGGTGCGGCATCTGCGTGCTGATGAAAGAACTGGGGCTGTACGACCTGACCCCCGCCCTGTGCCGTCTGGACTACACCATGAGCGCAGCAGGCGGCGTGACGAACTTTGTGCGGCAGTATACCCTTGCCTCCGGCGGACCCTACTGCGACTGCGGGTATAAGAAGAAACGGCTGCAAGAGGACAGAGCATGAAATACTTTGAATTGCAGAGATTTGATTGAATAAACAATATGATTGACATCTTTTTTCATGACAAAACGGGCGTGGTTTCCGGCTTCCCCGGACAAATAGATGGCTTTGAATATGCGGATGGTAACGGAGAAATCCACTACTACCGGCTGTTTGACGGCGTGGGAATCATGCTGCTGCGGCTGGAAATGGAGGCGTACACAGAAATTCGGACACAGATCGGGAGGCTGGAAGTCAATTTCTGCGTGAACGGACGGTTTGAAACCAGCTTTTCCATGCGGGATCGTGTTCTTCTGAAGCCGGGCGACATGGCGGTCAGTTGCTACGATGGCTTTCACGGAAGCAGTTCGGCGTCCTGCTTTCCGCTGGGCTACTACGAGGGAATCTGTCTGGAGATCGAACCGGCCGCCGCGGGAAATTGGATAAAGCAGAACGCACCTGCGTTTTCAGTGGATTTTGCCGCATGGAAGCAAAATCTTCTGGGCTGTAAATGGTATATGGTCGGCGCTGCGGGGCCGCGCTGTGAGCATGTATTCCGGGAGCTTTACGAAAGTGCGTTCTATGAAGATCCCGGCTTTTTGCAGCTCAAGACGCTGGAACTTCTGATGCTGCTTGGGCGTATTCCACAGGAGAATGCTCATGGTTGGTAAAGAAGCAACAATAAATTAGATATGACAGTACCCCTGCTATTCCGTATAATTTGGGGAACACTCCATGTTTCTGCATTTACAGAAATTGAAAATCAAACACGGTCACGCTATAATATATTTTGTTGATGTTATCTTCAAATATTTTTTGTAACAAAATGTTACTTGCCTACTCTTATTGCTGAAAGGAGGTGTGCATAATTGAATACCCCTAATTTTAGTGACATATATACCTTATATTTTGAAGATGTATATAAATATCTGTTAGCTCTTTGCCACGATGAAGAACTTGCAGAAGAATTAGCGCAAGATACTTTTTTTAAGGCTATGAAAAGCTATGAGAACTTTCGAGGTGACTGTAAAATAACGACTTGGCTGTGCCAAATTGCGAAGCATTCATTTTTCTTGTATGAGAAGCACAGGAAAAGAAATATCGACCTTAATTCTGTAGAGAATGAAATAGTTGATACTAATTCCATAGAGATTTTGTTAGGACAAAGAGAGCAGGCGTTTGGAATACATAAACTGCTACACAATTTACCAGAGCCATATAAGGAAGTCTTTTCTTTACGGGTGTTAGGAGAATTAAGTTATCAGGATATAGCAAAACTTTTTGGTAAAACAGAAAGTTGGGCAAGAGTAACCTTTCATAGAGCTAAATTAAAAATCATTGAACAAGTAAAGGAGGAAAGTTATGAGTAAAATTTCATGCGACATCATTCAAGATATGTTACCGCTGTATTATGATGAAGTTTGTTCAGCAGACAGCAGAAAAATGATTGAGGAGCATTTGCAGGAATGTGAAAAGTGTTCCAATATTTTTCAGAAGCTAAAAACAGAATGTGTGGTTGATACAAAGGAAAATGCTGAAAGCATACAAAGCAGTGTCATGGGGAAGATGGCACATTCATGGAAACGTTCACTATTAAGGTCATTTATCATAGGAATTGTAATAACGACTATCGTCCTTACAGCGATATTTGGAACATATTATGCCTTGTTTATAAGACAAAATAGCATGGTAAGCCCAGAGCAAATTTCAATCTCGGCATATTCACTGACCGATGAACAGATTACTTTTAGATTAGAACTACTTGACGGATACTGTGGAGGAACAATTAAGACTTACACAGACGAAAATAGAAACTTGTATATTTCTGTATTAAGAACGGTTATCAAAGAAGAATTATCCGATGGAGAAACCGAAATAATGAATTATGGGTTTAACCATGAAAAAAAGGACTACATTGCTGTATATTATGGTACACCTAATAATTGTGAGCTTATTTGGAAGAAAGGCGATTTATTACCTACTGCACCAAAAGATATTTTCGAGTAAAGCTGCATAAAATTTGAGGGTAGCTATCTTTGTGTGAGGTAGCTACTCTTTATACTTTAGAGCTTAAAAAACTGCAAATCATGTGTAACATTCTGTGATGGTGCTGCTCTTATGGGTGAAAGGAGGAAAACACTATACTATACTTATCAACTTGCAAAAAGAAGGGATTTAATATTATGATGAAACAGAAAAAAATAATTGTTCCTATTCTCACTCTTGCCGTAATGCTTTTGATGGTTGGTGGCGTATATGCTGTTTTTTCTTCAACTCAACCTGAAAAAAGCAAAGCTGAAAATGTTCGGGATACCACTGACCAAGACTATGAAAAAGGGCTTACGGAAGAACAAAAGGCATTTAATGAACTAATCAACAAACAGATTTACGAAGAAACTGCTAATAACTTAGAACAGTATGAGCAATACGGTTTAACCTATAATTCTGACGAAAACCAGCTGTTTTTTAATGGTAAGTCAGTCTGCTATTTTGCTGATAACCGGGCTACCGATGGAACTTTTGAAGGAACTGAGGTACACTCTGCAAACGGTGATATTGGCATTATTACAGAAAGAGATAGAAATGGAAATATAACTGGTCTAAAACAGATGGAAATCCCAGAATTAACAGATTTTCTTGAAAAGTCGTGGAAAGAAAAATAATTTCTTTAGGTAAGTGATTAAAACACAAATAGCAAACCCAGCCGGAGCAGTCAACGGTCAAGATGAACGGGCTAAAGCCCGCCGTTGACAGCCCCGCCCGGTTTCGCAAATGGGTAATCAAGGGGCGACAGCAAAAAGTGCTGCCGCCCTTTGTCATCATAAAAAGCAACTATCAACCAGCCACAACTCTTTGCGGAGGGAAGGGGGGATTTCCTATGACTTGCACAGAAGAATACAAAGAGCATATCGAGTACACATTCCACGCTTTTTGTAAAATTGTTATCCGCAATGCCAGCTACACAGCGCTGCGGACATGGAGCAGGAAACACAAAAGAGAAATATCCCTTGACTACATCACAGATGAAAAGCACTATCCTTTAGGCACGACAGATGAATATTTCAAAGCCCCGGAGCCGGACGAGGAATACATCGTCCATCTTTGCGGCGATACCGTTATCCTAAGCAATGGGCTGCTGGTACAAGCCCTCTCCCGTCTGCCAGCGCAGAAGCAGGAAATGCTCTATCTGTCCTTTTTTAAGCGTATCTTCTATCAGAGCGAGGATGAAAATTCCGGCCAGTTTACCTATTTCGCGTTCTCGCCCGACACCATGGAAACCACCTATCATCTGGAGTTTCGCTATGCGGAGGATCTAAGTGATCTGCAAAGCTGGTTCGAGGGCAATTACGCCTACTGGAACGCGGCGGCGATTGCGGAAGATTATGATCAGGCAACCATGAAGAATGTCATTGAACTTTTCACCACGGAAAATTTGTCTGCGGCAGAATAAACGGCGCCTGCGCACCCGCTTGATTCAGGCGGGTGCGCAGGCGCACTTATCGGTAAGGATGTAATTTTATTGAAAAAACAATCTGACTTTTCCCGCCTGATGGGCTATGCGGGCAGGTATCGGGTTTTTACCTATGCCTCCTGGGTGCTTTCCGCCATCAGCGCGCTGACGGCGCTGGTGCCGTTCCTCTATATCTGGATGATTCTGCGGGATGTACTGGCCGCTGCGCCGGATTATGCGCAGGCGGTGAACATCCCGCATTACGGCTGGATGGCAGTGCTATTCGCGGTGCTGTCTTACCTTATTTACATTGCGGCGCTGATGTGCTCCCATCTGTCGGCGTTCCGGGTGGCGACGAATCTGCGGCTGGCAGTGTCGGAGCATACCATCTCCTTTGTGTTCCAGAACAGCCGCCTGCTCAAGGGCAGCATTCTGGATAACGTCCGTCTGGGCAGACCGCAGGCCACCGAAGCAGAGGTGCTGGCGGCGCTGAAAGCTGCACAGTTGCTGCATAAGGGCGGCATTTTTGCCCATATGGTACAGCTCCAGACTAAGAGCCAAGGCTGGTCGTTGGTTAAGGCATAACAGAGAAGAAAAGCGAAACGGTCTGAGCCCTGTGTACAGCACGGGATACAGATATGCTGGATTTGAACCTGCCAAAGAATAGTTATGTGTTTTTACGTAAACATCTGGAGGAAGGCGTATATCAAGTTTCTGCTGTTTCTGCATCGGATGTACTGAAACGAAATACAGACTCTTTACGCTGTGCGGTCGAGAATGATGTGTTTGACTCGCTTCCGCAGGATTCGCTTTTGAACGAGTTGGAAATGGGGGATTAGGTGCAATATAACTGCTGACGGCGTAGAATCTTGGTGGCTAACTTGGTGGATATCTTGATGGGTGTCATCCTCTAAGTTATCATGGGTTGTGTCATAGGACTTTAGACAGAGCAGTTGATGATGGAATGTCCGGTGCAGTGTGGGTGTAATGCTCATGTTGCATCGGTTTTTTTGTAAAAATAATTTTTAATAATGTTGATTTTTAACTGCTCTTAACTCAAATATTGCATCTTAACTTAAAAAGAGTTATAATACAGAAAAAGAGTTAAGATTGCAGGTGATGACATGGAATATCTCGATAAAGTTCTGGGAGTCAAGGTTACCTATGATGATGTGGAGTTTAAGCATTTGCCCAATTTTATAGCCACAAGGTACCGTTTAAGGATGGTGTCAATGATTGAACAGAAGATGATTTTTCTTTATCCTAAGACAGAACTGGAGCAGATTGAAGTACTGAAAAAACATATTGCTCGGATACAGAAAAATGAGAACGTGCCTGTTGTGCTGGTGCTAAAAGAACTTAGCTTTCGCCAGAAAGAATATTTGATTCGTGAGAAGATTCCATTTATTGTAGATGGAAAGCAAATTTATTTGCCTTTTATGGCAGTGTATTTGCAGGAACGGTGCAGCGCCGAAAAAAAGACAAGGGAAGAAATACTTCCATCGGCGCAGATGCTTCTACTGCATTTCATTTATGGAGGCGCACAGGAACTATCTACAAGTCAAGCTGCGAAGGACTTGGAACTGACACCTACTTCTATATCAAGGGCATCAAGACAGCTTGAAGAAATGGGATTGCTGCATATCAGAAAAGTCGGTGTGCAGAGGATCATGCAATCTGAGGATTCTCCGAAAACACTGTTCCAAAAGGCAGGAGATAAGTTGTTGAATCCAATAAAACGAACGGTTTATATTCCGAAAGAATTCGTGGGAACAGACCTGCTGGAAAGCGGATATTCGGCATTGGCAGAGTATTCCATGCTGAACGCACCGAATGTCAGATGTTATGCGGCAGAAAGAATCTCTCAATGGAAAGATGTTATGTCCAATAGCTTGCAGAATTCGCAGGTGCAAGTGGCCGTAGAGATGTGGAGATACAATCCACGAAAATTGTCCACGCGAAATGCTGTAGATGAACTTTCACTGGCATTGGCATTGAGAGAAGATGCAGATGAACGGGTTGAAGAAGCAGTAGAAGAAATGTTGAATGAACTGTGGAGGAAGATAGATGGTTACAGGAATTGATAGCTTTAAGGAATGGTTCAAGGGCAGTGAAGAACAATATGCTATCATTGGTGGAACTGCGTGTGATATTCTGATGACGGAGGAGGGACTGGACTTCCGTGCGACAAAGGATATTGACTTTGTTTTGATTATAGAAGCAGTTGACGCAAATTTCGGAAGGAAATTTTGGGAATATGTAAAACAGGCGGGATATGAGCATTGCAACAAAAGTTCAGGTGTGCCGCAGTTTTATCGGTTTAGTCACCCAATTACAAATCAGTATCCTGCAATGATTGAACTTTTCACGCGAAAGCTGGATGCCATCCAACTTCCAGAAGATGCAGATGAACGAGTTGAAGAAGCCATGGAAGAATGCTGAAGGAACTATGGAGGAATAGGATCATGTCAAAAGATGAGTATTTAATAACCGATGCGCCGCTGAAAGCGCTGACGGTTTTTGCAATGCCGATGATTCTCGGCAGCTTTTTTCAGCAGGTATACAATATGGCTGACTCCATTATCGTCGGTCAGTTTGTTGGTTCCTCCGCACTGGCGGCGGTCGGTGCCTGTGCAGCCCTGACGAATGTTTTCATTTGTGTGGCACTGGGAGCCGGTGTTGGGGCAGGTGTGCTTGTAAGCCGCTGTTTCGGTGCCAAAGAGTATGGCAAAATGAAAACCATTGTGTCTACATCACTGATCAGCTTTTTACTTCTGAGCATCATCCTTGGTGTCTTTGGCTTTGCCTTTTCTCATGCGATGATGAGCGGATTACAGACCCCTGCCGATATTCTGGAGGAAGCGGTACTGTACCTGCGGGTCTATTTTGTGGGCTTTCCGTTTTTGTTCATGTACAATATTCTCTCTACCATGTTCACCTCCATCGGTGAATCAAAAATTCCGCTGGGGCTGCTGATCTTTTCCTCCATCCTGAATATTGGGATGGATCTTTGGATGGTAGCCGGTCTGGGGCTCGGCGTGTTCGGTGCCGCCCTTGCAACTTTGATCGCACAGGGCATTTCGGCTGTGCTTTCCTTTTTGATTTTTTTTCATCGGATGCGGCGGTATAAGAGTACCTTTTCCTGGTTTGACGGGCGGGAGCTGTGTTCCATGCTTCAAATTGCTGTTCCATCGGTTCTCCAGCAGTCTACCGTGTCTATCGGTATGATGATTGTACAGGCGGTGGTAAATCCCTTCGGCACGCAGGCACTGGCAGGATATGCGGCAACAATGCGGGTGGAGCTTGCTGTGCAGGCAGGCTTGCAAACTTCCTGGTTTCCTATGCGGCACTCAGAAAATTCTGGCCGACTGAGAAGGTGAGCTATCTTGATAAATTTGGATGTCAGCACGGATTATTTTCTGATGGGCAAGTTTATTTGCTCTTTCTGACGGTGTATTTGCAGGAAGGGTGCAAAAGAGAAGAAATGGAGGACGCGATGCAGATATTTCACTACGGAAATCTCTCCGCTTCCACAGTTCTGATTCAGCCGGTAGACGATCATGATCTGGAGGAGATGGAGACGGAATTAAACGAGATCAGAAAACAGGGAAAGGCAGACTTTCAGTTGATTGCGGTGAAAGTGGACAATTGGAATCAGGATCTTTCGCCCTGGGAGGCGTCGGCAGTCTTTGGCAGAGAGGGCTTCGGAGATGGTGCGGGGGAGTTGCTGCAATTTCTTTTAGGACAATGTGTGGATCGCAGAAAAACGTATTATATCGGTGGATATTCGCTGGCGGGATTATTCTCTCTTTGGACAGCATATCAGACGGATATTTTTGCAGGTGTTGCAGCAGTATCTCCGTCCGTTTGGTTTCCGGGATTTCTGCAATATATGAAAGAACACGATATGAGAGCAAAGTCGGTGTATCTGAGTTTGGGAAACCGGGAAGAAAGAACCAGAAATCCGCTGATGGCAACCGTTGGGGACTGTATCCGGGAAGGGTATAATCTGTTAAAGATGCAGAAAATCCGAACGATTTTGGAATGGAATCCGGGAAATCACTTCAAAGATGCCGGAATCCGGACAGCGAAAGGGTTTGCGTGGCTCATAAGTAATCAGGGGGCCGAGTAATCATGGGTCAGACCGCGATATGCCTTTTTAGGATCCTGTTTTACAGTGGCTCCTGCAGAACGGGGGTTTTATGGACAGTCAGACCTGTCCCTGTTTTATCGCAGCGACAGGAACGGATACCACGGTATCGGCGATGAACAGTCTTCGTTTTGTCGAAGCGCTGTATGAAAATGGAATTTCTGTGGAGCTGCATTTGTATGCATTCGGTCCCCATGGATTCTCTACGGCGAGAACGTCGATTGCCGATCCGGCAGAGCTTTGCAGTCGGACGCTTCACTGGGTGGAGGACAGCATCAGCTCGCTGGAGGATGTGTTCGGTGCGTTTACATCCGGGCTCCTGGCTCTTCAAACAGAAATTCGTTGGATTTCATTTTATAAGATGGTAAAATAGCTTCAGAACGATGGGGAAATCCGTCGTAGAGGATCTGTCAATTATAGATATACAAACATGCAGCAGCAGGAGAAGGAAGAACGATGGATAGCATTTTTCACAGAATCAGTGTCCGCAGGTATGAAGACAAACATGTGGAAAAAGAAAAGTTGATGCAGATTTTGCGGGCGGGTATGCAGGCACCCAGCGCGTGCAACCAGCAGCCGTGGGAATTTTATGTGGTGACGAATCCGGAAAAGATCAAAGCGCTTTCCAAAGCGACGCCCTATGCGGGATGTGCAGCGAACGCGCCGGTCGTAATCGTGCCTGTATATCGGAAGGAAGGACTGATTGCTCCGGATTTTGCGCAGATTGACCTTTCGATTGCACAGGAAAACATGTGGCTTGAAACGGATGCACAGGGGCTTGGCGGTGTGTGGATCGGAATCGCTCCGATGGAAGAATGGATGGAGGAAGTCCATAAGCTGCTGGAGCTGCCAAAAGAGGTGGCGGTATTTTCCCTGTTTGCGCTCGGATATCCGGCGGAAAGCCGCGCGCAGGAAGATCGCTTCCATCCGGAGCGGATTCATTTTCTGGAGTGAAACAGAGTTCGAATGCGGACGTGAGCCGTGTCAGGAGCCTATGACGAAAACATTCAAAAACGGAGAACAACATGATAACAGTATTATGCTATAAAAAATGCACCACCTGTCAGAAAGCATTCAAATGGCTGGATGCAAACGGCGTGGAGTACAAAGAGCGCGCGATCAAAGAAGAGAATCCAACCTATGAGGAACTCAAAACGTGGTATGAAAAGAGCGGACTGCCGCTGAAAAAATTTTTCAACACGAGCGGAATGCTCTATAAGGAGCTGGGATTAAAGGATAAACTGCTGGAAATGTCCGAAGAAGAACAGCTAAAGCTTCTTTCGACGGACGGAATGCTCGTGAAGCGTCCGCTCGTAGTCGGAGAGAAAACGGTGCTGACCGGATTTTCTGAAAAAACCTGGACAGAGCAGCTTTTAGGACAAAAGACATCTTAGGCTGAGAAACAGCGGAAAGGAGCTTAGGTATGAAACTGTTATTTCGGCAGAGATTTTTTTCATGGTTTGACAGTTATGATATTTACGATGAAGACGGCAATACAGTGTATGTGGTAAAAGGGCAGCTTTCCTGGGGACACTGCCTGAAAATCTTCGATGCGTCAGGACTGGAGCTGGGGACGGTCAAAGAAAAAATCCTGACCTGGCTGCCGAAGTTTGAACTGTATGAGGGCAGCAGCTATGTTGGATGTATCAGCAAGGAGCTGTCCTTTTTCAAACCCCGCTATGATATCGACTGCTGTGGCTGGCATGTAGAGGGCAGCTTTCTGGAATGGGATTATTCCATTACCGGGGCAGCAGGAGAGCAGGTAGCAGTGATTTCAAAAGAAATATTCCATATGACGGACACCTATGTTCTTGATATTGTCAATCCGGTGAACGCGCTGCGAGTGTTGATGTTCGTGCTGGCGATCGACGCGGAAAAATGCTCCCGGAGTTCAAGCTGAGTGCGCGGCAAAGAGAATCAGGGGTCAGATCCCGGTCAAAGCCTTCTGAGAAAGTCTGAATGATGAGCAATAGGAAGAGGTATGGTGAAACAGAATACGACAATCATTTATGAGAATACAGTTGCAGGGACATTCGTCCGCAGAATGAACCGATTCACGGCAGAGGTGCTGATTGACGGAGTACCGGAGATTGTTCATGTGAAAAATACAGGGCGTTTGCAGGAGCTTCTGATGCCGGAAGCAAAGGTAACACTGCAGAAGACATTGAACCCAAATCGAAAAACGGCATATGATCTGATTTCTGTATACAAACCAAAGCTAAAATGGGTGAATATCGACAGTCTGGCACCGAACGCTTTGATGAAGCAGCAGTTAATGAGTCTGAACTACGAGCTGGTGAAGCCAGAATATACCTATGGGGAATCCAGAATTGATTTTTATATGGAAAGAGACGGGGAAAGATTCCTGACGGAAGTAAAGGGCTGCACGCTGGCAGATGATTTGCATCTGGGAACCGGATTATTTCCGGATGCACCAACGGAGCGAGGCGTGAAGCACTTGCATGCACTGGCAAAA
>OGXC01002606.1_pt1 | contig 11854 bp, 8 predicted proteins | sample 1576201 | NCBI WGS metagenome assembly OGXC01 (sample SAMEA3541562, study PRJEB24748) | human gut metagenome | biome: human gut; feature: human-associated habitat; material: faeces | place: China | collected 2012 | reverse complement strand
AGCTGCCGGAGCGGTGCTTAAGCCGCAAGGCGGGAATTGTGCGGTGTTGCCATAAGTAGTTTGTAAACAAATTTAAAACACAGCCCCGCAGCCGTTGCATTTTTTCGGCTGCGGGGCTATACTGTTTCCATATGCTTAACATATGCCAACTATTTACATATAGCAACAGAAAGGAGAACCTTTATGGAGGGACATATTGGTGACCAGCGCAGCAAAGCCGTGATGCGCTATCTTGACCGGCTGAAAAAGTCTGTGCGCCGCGGGGCGTCTTTAAGCCTTGCCAACGCCCCCAAGCTGCACCTTGGCATTCTGGAAGGGCTGAACCACGCCATTGAGGTGCGCGGCCAGGATGGTGCCGTGTATGTTTCGGACCTGGCGGAGATTTTCAAGCAGCCGCTGCCGGCGATTTCCCGCGGACTGCGCACACTGGAGCAGGATGGCCTGGCCCAGCGCCAGACCGATCCCAATGACCGCCGCCGTACTCTGGTGCGCATCACCCCAAAAGGGGAGGAATCCCGCCTGATCTGCGAAAGCCGTCTGAATGATTACATCACCGGCATTATGGATGACCTGGGCGAAGAATTTTGCCAGCAGTTTGCAAAGGATGCCGAAACCCTGCTGCAGGCCATTGAGCGCCAGAACGAAAAGCTGCTGGCCGAAAAGGAGAAGATGCCATGACAAAAATTTTCAAACATCTGGCCAAACACTGGGCGGCCTGCCTTGTTATTATTGCCCTGCTGTTGGTGCAGGCATACGGCGATTTGACCCTGCCGGACTACACCAGCAAAATTGTGGATACCGGCATCCAACAGTCCGGCATTGCGGACGCTGTGCCAGAAGTAGTGCGGGATTCCACCCTGCAGGTACTGGAGCTGCTGATGACGGACGCGGACGCCGCCACGGTGGAAGCCGCTTACACCCAGCCGGGCGGCACCGACAACGCACTCTCCTCCGCTACCAGCTTACAGAAAAAGCTCGCATCCCCCTATACGGTCCGCCTGCTGCGGGCCGATGCGGACCGGGATACGCTGGCGGAGGTATTTTCCACCCCGGATATTGTGCTCTATCTGGCTTCCGCTCAGGCAGCCGGGGAGGGCAACGCCCCGGATGCCGCCGCGCTGGATACCGTTACCGCCCAGTTTGCGGCCATGACCCAGATGCCCGGTTTCAGCCGGGATGCCGTACAGGCCCAGCTGGCCGCAGCCATGGGTCAGGCCGGCGAAAGTGAGCTGAGCGGGCTTTCAGCCCAGGCAGTGCTGCTGGTGGGGCTGGAATATCAGGCCCTTGGCATCAGCGATGCGGTACAGATGAACTACCTGATGCAGACCGGCGGCCGGATGCTGGGGCTGACCCTGTTGATGGTTGCCGCCGCGGTTCTGGTGGGGCTGCTTGCTTCCCGCGTGGCGGCTGCCATTGCGCGGGATCTGCGCCGCGGTGTGTTCCGCCGGGTGGTCAGCTTTTCTGCCTCTGAAACGGACAAGTTTTCCACCGCATCCCTCATCACCCGCACCACCAACGATGTACAGCAGATCCAGATGACCTGCGTAATTTTGCTGCGCATGGTGGCGTATGCCCCCATCCTTGGCATTGGCGGCATCATCCATGTGGCGCAGGCGGGTTCCAGCCTGACCTGGATCATTGTGCTGGCCGTCGCTTTGTTGCTGGCGCTGATTACGGTATTGATGCAGTTTGCCATGCCCAAGTTCAGGATCATGCAAAAGCTGGTGGACCGGCTGAACCTGGTATCCCGCGAGATTTTGACCGGCATTATGCCCATCCGCGCATTCAGCCGCGAACAGCACGAGGAAGCACGCTTTGACGCCGCCAACACCGACCTGATGCGCACCCAGCTGTTCACCAACCGGGTAATGGCCGCCATGATGCCCTTTATGACCCTGATTATGAACGGCACTTCCCTGCTGATCGTCTGGTTCGGCGGCAAACAGATTGATGCCGGCACCATGCAGGTGGGCAGCATGATCGCCTTTATCACCTACACGATGCAGATCGTGATGTCCTTCCTGATGCTGACGATGGTTGCCGTGATGCTGCCCCGTGCCGGCGTTGCCGCGGACCGCATTGACGAAGTGCTGACCACCGAGCCGGCCATCCATGACCCGGTGCCGGAAGCCATCCCCGCTGACCTCAATCAGCACCACTGGAACGGCGAAGTCGCATTCCATCATGTCAACTTTACCTACCCCGGCTCCAGCGAGGACGCCCTGCACGATATTGATTTTGTCGCCAAACCCGGCCAGACCACGGCCATTATCGGCTCCACCGGCTGCGGCAAAACCAGTTTGCTGCATTTGATCACCCGTTTTTATGATGTGACCGGCGGCAGCGTGACGGTAGACGGCGTGGATGTGCGCCAGATGCCACAGAGCACCCTGCGCGGCCTTTTGGGTTATGTGCCGCAAAAGGGCGTACTGTTCAGCGGCACGATTGATTCCAACCTGAAATTCGGCGGCGAGAATATCACCGATGCCGATGTGCGCACCGCCGCCCGCATTGCCCAGGCGGAAGAGTTCATCTCCGCCAAGCCGGAGGGGTACGAAAGCCCCATTGCCCAGGGCGGCACCAACGTTTCCGGCGGGCAGAAGCAGCGGCTTTCCATCGCCCGCGCCATTGCCAAACACCCGAAGATCTACCTGTTTGATGACAGCTTCTCCGCGCTGGACTACAAGACTGATGTTGCCCTGCGCCGCGCGCTGAAAGCCGAAACCGGCGACGCCACCGTGATTATTGTGGCACAGCGCATTTCCACTGTGCTGCACGCCAACCAGATTTTGGTTATGGAAGATGGCCGCATTGTGGGCAAGGGCACCCACGCCCAGCTGATGGAAAGCTGCCCGGCTTACCAGGAAATTGCCCGCAGCCAGCTGAGCAACAAAGAGCTGGACCTGAAAGGAGGGGAAGCCTGATGCCGCATCCCGGACGAATGACGACCCAAAAGGCAAAAGACTTTAAGGGCACCATGCGCAGCCTGCTGGCAGAGCTGGGGCACTACAAGTTCCGCCTGATTGCCGTGATTGTTTTTGCCGTTTTTTCCACGATTTTTAATATTGCAGGCCCCAAGGTGCTGGCCAAAGCCACCACTGCCCTGGCCACTGGCTGGGTGGCCAAGCTGCGGGGCACCGGCAGCATTGACTTTGGCTATATCGGCAAAATCCTGCTGATCCTGCTGGTCATGTATCTGGTTTCCGCTGCGTTCAGTTTCTGCCAGAGCTGGATCATGAGCGGGCTTTCGCAGAAGATGTGTTATGACTTCCGCCGCCAGATCAGCGAAAAGATCAACCGCCTGCCCCTTGCCTATTTTGAAAAGCGCACCGTGGGCGAGGTACTTTCCCGCATTACCAACGATGTGGACACCCTGGGCCAGAGCCTGAACCAGAGCATTACCCAGCTGATCACCAGCATTACCACCATGATCGGCGTGCTCATCATGATGCTGACCATCAGCCCCACGATGACGCTGATTGCCATTTTGATCCTGCCGGTCTCGATGGCGCTGGTGCTGTTGGTGGTCAGGTTCAGCCAGAAATATTTCCGCGCCCAGCAAAAAGTTCTGGGCTCCGTGAACGGCCAGGTGGAGGAAGTATATTCCGGCCACAATGTGGTCAAGGCATTCAACCGCGAAGATGCCGTTCTGAATGATTTTGACGAAGCCAACAACCGCCTGTTTGAATCCGCCTGGAAAAGCCAGTTCCTTTCCGGCCTGATGCAGCCCATCATGACCTTTGTGGGCAACCTGGGCTATGTAGCAGTGGCCGTTTCCGGCAGCATTTTTGCCGCGCGCGGCATCATCACCATTGGTGACATCCAGGCGTTCATCCAGTATGTGCGCAACTTCACCCAGCCCATCCAGCAGCTGGCCCAGGTCAGCAACATGCTGCAAAGTATGGCGGCGGCTTCGGAGCGCGTGTTTGAATTTTTGGGTGAGCCGGAAGAAGAGCAGAACGCTGACCCCGCCCGCCGGGCAGACCCCGCCTGCATTGACGGCCAGGTCACCTTTGACCATGTCAAGTTTGGCTACACGCCGGAAAAGACTGTTATCCGGGATTTCAGCTGCGATGTAAAACCCGGCCAGAAAGTTGCCATTGTCGGCCCCACCGGCGCAGGCAAAACCACCATGGTCAAGCTGCTGATGCGCTTTTACGATGTCAACTCCGGTGCCATTACGCTGGACGGCCACAACGTAAAGGACTTTGACCGCAGCGCCCTGCGCGAAGGCTTTGGCATGGTATTGCAGGATACCTGGCTGTTCCAGGGCACCATTATGGAAAACATCCGCTATGGCCGCCTGGATGCCACCGATGAGGAAGTCATCGCCGCCGCCAAGGCCGCCTGTGCCGACCACTTTATCCGCACGCTGCCCGGCGGCTACCAGATGGAGCTGAACGAGGACGCCTCCAACGTCAGCCAAGGCCAGAAGCAGCTTTTGACGATTGCCCGCACGATTTTGGCGGACAACCGCATCCTGATCCTCGATGAGGCGACATCGAGCGTCGACACCCGCACCGAGCAGCGCATCCAGACGGCTATGGACCGCCTGATGCAGGGCCGCACGAGCTTCGTCATCGCGCACCGCCTGTCTACCATCCGCGATGCCGATTTGATCCTCGTCATGCGCGAGGGCGACATTGTCGAACAGGGCACCCACGACGAGCTGATCGAAGCCGGCGGGTTCTATGCCGATTTGTACAACAGTCAGTTTGAGGATGTGACGGCTTGACAAATTGACGCAGGTTGGTTCTAATGTAAAAAATGCCTAAAGGCTTCCCCCTCGGGGGAAGCTGTCCGCGAAGCGGACTGATGAGGGCAAAGCTCCCGCAGCCACCCATTTATGAGCAGCATCCGCAGGGTCGCCCGCATCCGGCCCTGCGGGCCGCCTTCCCCCGCGGGGGAAGGCTTTTCTTTTATTGACACCCCTGCTATAATAGTAACCAAAGGGGGCATTACCTGTGGATTATGCAAAACTTACGGCGCAGGCGCGGCAGGCTGCGGAAGAACTGCTGCAGGCTGCGCATCTCGAGACCGGGGACATTTTTGTGGTCGGCTGCTCCAGCAGTGAGATCATGGGCGGGCGCATCGGCAAGGATTCCAGCATGGAGGCTGCCGCTGCCGTGCTGGCGGGCGTGCTGCCGCCATTGCAGGAGCAGGGCGTCTATCTGGCCGCCCAGTGCTGTGAGCATCTGAACCGTTCTATCGTCATTGAGCGCGAGGCCGCGAAGGCCAACGGCTATCAGATCGTCTCGGCCATTCCGCAGCCCCACGCGGGCGGCAGCTGGGCCACGAACTGCTGGCAGCGCTTTAACGACCCCGTCCTTGTGGAGGAGGTCAGGGCCGCCGCGGGCATGGACATCGGCGGTACGCTGATCGGTATGCACCTGCGCCGCGTGGCTGTGCCGGTGCGCTTGTCAATGGACCACATCGGGCAGGCAATTCTGCTCTGCGCCCGCACCCGTCCGCCGTTCATCGGCGGTTCCCGCGCCGTTTACAGTCAGGAGGAAGTGCGATGATTCCCGAAGCCCAGAAGCAGCAGATGGCCGAGGCCGTCGCGAAGATCCGTGAGACGATGGCTGCTGCCGCCAAGGCCGCAGGCCGCGACCCGGCAGAGGTGCGCCTTTGCGCCGCCTGCAAGACCCGCACGGTGGAGGAGGTGCGCTACAGCGCCGACCTGCCCATTGACCTTTTCGGTGAAAACCATGTGCAGGAGCTGGTCGAAAAGACCGACGCGAACGCCTACAACGGCAAGCCCGGGCACTTCATCGGGCATTTACAGACGAACAAGGTCAACAAGGTCGTAGGCCGCGCCGCGCTGATCCAGAGCGTAGACAGCACGCGCCTTTTGGATAAGATTGATGCCGCCGCGGCCCGTCTGGGGCTGGTGCAGGACATTCTCGTCGAGATCAACATCGGCGAGGAGGCCAGCAAGAGCGGCGTGGACGCCGACAGCCTGTTCCCGCTTTTGGAGGCTGCCGCCGCCAGGGAGCACATCCGTCTGCGCGGCCTGATGGCGATCCCGCCCGCCGACGCCGACGACACCGAGACCCGCCGCTTTTTTGCACAGATGCGGGAGCTTTTGGCCAGAGCCGACGCCCGGCACTATGACCGGGCACAGATGAACATTCTGTCCATGGGCATGAGCCACGACTACGCCGCCGCCATCGCCGAGGGCGCGACCATTGTCCGCGTCGGCACCGCGATTTACGGCGCACGGGATTACAGCAAAAAGGCATAATTTCAGACTTCCCCCGCGGGGGAAGCTGTCCGCGAAGCGGACTGATGAGGGCAAAGCTTCCGCAGCCACCCGTTCACGGGATTTCGCCGCAGACTCGCCCCTCATCCGGCCCTTCGGGCCACCTTCCCCCGCGGGGGAAGGCTTTTTTATTTTCTCCCCCTGTATTCCCGCGGCGTCATCCCGTACCGCTTTTTGAACAGACGGTTGAAGTAGGACAAATTCTCAAACCCGCATTGCTCCGCAATCGCCAGCACGGTATCGCTGCCGCTGCGCAGGGCATCGGCGGCGGCGTTCAGGCGTTGCTCGTTCAGATATTCGGTAAAGCCCTGGCCGGTCATTTTCTTGAACCAGCGCATAAAATGGCTGGGGCTGCATCCGCAGGCCGCCGCTGCGTCGGTCACATGCAGCGCCCCCGCGTAGCCCTCATTCACAAGCTGCACCACGGTTTTCAGCCGCCGGGTATCGGGGGTATCGGCAGGGGGCAGGTCTCCGGTGCGGCCCACCAGCGCCGCCAGAAACAGCAGCAGCTCGCCCTTTATACAGAGTTCATATCCCACGTCTTTGATCTTGTTGAATTCCTCCGCCGCGTGCAGGCACCGCACCGCCCAGTTGTAGCCCCAGTCTTCCGGGCCAAGGCGCATGGGCAGAGCCAGACGTCCGCTCTGCAGCGGCAGCAGGTACTTCTCGGCACAGATATCACCGGCGCCGCCCAGCAGCTCCAGCTCAAAGATGATGTTCTCATATTCCATTGCCTCACCGGGCAGCTGGCGCAGGGCGTGCAGTACGCCGGGGGCAAACACGTAAATGTCGCCCGCCTGTGCCGTGTAGGTCGTCAGCCCGGCCTGCACGATGCCGCGCCCTTTTTTGACAAAGACCAGCTCCATGCTGTCCTGCCAGTGCAGCGCCACCTGCGGGAAGTCCTTCGGGATCGTACACGGGTAGATATTGAACGGGAACCACGCGGCCCCGTGTTGCTTTGCTTCGCGCAAACGCTCTTGTTTCGCCATATTTTCACCTCGCATGATAGTATTGTACCATAAGTTGCGGGTATTTTGCAAGTCAGATGCACGTTTTGTGTGGTATAACCAAGTTGTACCCAAGAAGCCCATACACGAATGGAGGCAACCTCTTATGAATATGACTGCTGCGATGGAAGCCAGAACCAACAAGCCCCTGACCGCCTGCACCGACCAGGAAATCTATCTGGCCCTGCTGGACATCGTCCGCGAACAGAGCGCCGCCCGCGTCCGTCCCGTCACGGGCCGCAAGCTCTACTATATCAGCGCCGAGTTTCTGATCGGCAAGCTGCTGTCCAACAACCTTATCAATTTAGGGCTGTACGACGACACCCGCGCCGCGCTGGCCGCTGCCGGGAAAAACCTGTCCGATATTGAGGAGGTCGAGCCGGAGCCCAGCCTTGGCAACGGCGGGCTGGGCCGTCTGGCCGCCTGTTTCCTTGACTCCCTCGCCACGCTGAACCTGCCCGGCGACGGTGTCGGCCTGCGGTATCACTTCGGCCTGTTCCACCAGTCCTTCAAGGACGGCGTCCAGAATGAGCTGCCCGACCCGTGGCTGACCGCCCACTCCTGGGCGGAAAAAACGGATACGGTCTATCCCGTCGAACTGGCCGGCAAGACCTACAACGCCCGTCTGTACAAGCTGGCCGTCACGGGCTACGAGGGCCGCACGAACACGCTGAATCTGTTCGATCTCGACACCATTGATGAGAGCATCGTCCACGACGGCATCACGTTCGACAAGACCGACATCGACAAAAACCTGACGCTTTTCCTGTATCCCGATGACTCCGACGAGGCCGGACGCCGTCTGCGCGTCTACCAGCAGTACCTGATGGTTTCCGCCGGGGCCCAGCTGATTCTGGCCGAGTGCGCCGCCCGCGGCTGTGATTACCACGATCTGGCCGACTACGCCGCCATCCAGATCAATGACACCCACCCCAGCATGGTTATCCCCGAGCTGATCCGCCTGCTGGGGGAGAAGGGCATCGACTTTGACGAGGCCGTCGAGATCGTCACAAAGACCTGTGCCTACACGAACCACACCATTCTGGCCGAGGCGCTCGAAAAGTGGCCCCGCGCCTATCTGGACGCCGTCGTGCCGCAGCTCATGCCCATCATTGAAAAGCTCGACACGCTGGCCCGCACCCGCACCACCGACGAGAGTCTGGCCATCATCGACGGGGACGACCTCGTTCACATGGCCCACATGGACATCCACTTCACCCACTCGACGAACGGTGTTGCCTATCTGCACACCGAGATCCTGAAAAACAGCGAGCTGCACGGCTTTTACCAGCTCTACCCCGAAAAATTCAACAATAAGACCAACGGCATCACCTTCCGCCGCTGGCTGCTGGAGTGCGACCCGGCACTGACCGCCGAGATCGAAAAGCTCATCGGTTCCGGCTTCCGCAAGGACGCCGCTGAGCTTGAAAAACTGCTGCCCTACACGGAAAATGTCGATATTTTGCAGCAGTTCTCCGCCGTCAAGGCGCAGAACAAGCGCGCACTGGCCGACTGGCTGCACCGCACGCAGAACATCACCGTTGACCCGGATGCAATGTTCGACATCCAGTCCAAGCGCCTGCATGAGTACAAGCGCCAGCAGCTGAACCTGCTCTACCTGATCCACCAGTATCATGAGATCAAGGCCGGGCATCTGCCCGCCACACCGCTGGTCAGCATCTTCGGTGCCAAGGCCGCCCCGGCGTACACGATTGCCAAGGACATCATCCACGCCCTGCTGACCCTGTCTAAGGTCATTGCGGCGGATCCGGTCGTGTCGAAGTATCTGCAGGTTGTCTTTGTGGAAAACTACAACGTCACCGCCGCTGAGAAGCTCATCCCCGCCTGCGACCTGTCGGAGCAGATCTCGCTGGCCTCCAAGGAGGCGTCCGGCACCGGCAACATGAAGTTCATGCTCAACGGTGCGCTGACGCTGGGCACGATGGACGGTGCGAACGTCGAGATCTGTCAGCAGGTCGGCGATGAGAACATCTATATCTTCGGCCAGACGTCCGATCAGGTCATCCACCGCTATGAGATGGGCGACTATCAGGCCAGCCAGTGGGTGGAGGGTGACCCCAACATCCGCCGCGCCGTCGATTTCCTCGTCGGGCCAGAGATGCTGGCCGCCGGGCATGAGGAAAACCTGCGCCGCCTGCACGACGAGCTGGTCTGGAAGGACTGGTTCCAGACGCTGCCCGACTTCAACGCCTATGTGGTGCGCAAGGGTCAGGCCCTGAGCGACTACGCCTGCGACCCGCTGGGCTGGCGCAAAAAGTGCGTCATCAACATTGCCAAGGCCGGCCTGTTCAGCAGTGACCGCACGATTGCCGAGTACAACAAGGACATCTGGCATCTGGGCGAGTGATCCACCTCTATAAGCAACCGCATCCCCTGTCCGCACGGGCAGGGGATTTTTGCTTGTATATGGCTTCTTTACATGGGATGCCGGATGCAAAGGTTTCCGCTGGGCGTTGAAACGTTTCCCTTGCAAACTGTCGCTCTACCTGCTACAATAAATGCAGACTATTTGTAAGGAGCGATCACTCATGAACTGGCATCAGGCCTGTGAGCTGCCCTATTACCACGGCAGCGACCTCGGTGCAAATCCAACGGCGGAGGGAACCACCTTCAAGCTGTGGGCTCCCACTGCCTGCGGGGTCGTGGTCTGCCTGTATGCCACCGGCACCGACGCCGAGCCGGGCGCGAAAGAGCTGGGCGTACACGAAATGCGCCGCGGCGATGGCGGCGTCTGGGCCATTGTGCTGCCCGGCAACCTGCACGGGACGTATTACATCTACCGCATCTACTTCCCGGATGGCCGCGTGCATGAGGTCGTGGACCCCTACGCCCGCAGTGCCGGGGCCAACGGCACCCGCGGCATGGTGGTGGACCTGACACAGGCCGCCCCCGACGGCTGGGAGCAGGACCGGCGCCCCGACATCCCGGCCCACGCCCGCAGCGTGTGGGAGGTGCATGTGGCGGACTTTTCCGCTGACGGGCACAGCGGTGTAAAACCGGAGTGGCGCGGCAAGTTCATGGGCTTCACGCCCGATGACACCACGCTGGACAACGACGGCGAACACCCGACATGCCTGAATTATCTGAAAAATCTGGGCATCAGCCATGTGCAATTACAGCCCATCTGCGACTACGCCACGGTGGACGAGTCCCGCCCCGACGGCGGCTACAACTGGGGCTACGACCCGCAGAACTACAACGTGCCCGAGGGCAGCTTTGCCACTGACCCGTTCCACGGCGAGGTGCGCGTCAAGGAGTGCCGCGCCATGGTCGCCGCGCTGCACCGCGCGGGGCTGGGCGTCGTGATGGACGTCGTCTACAACCACACCTACCACGGCGAGAGCAATCTGGAGCGCACCGTGCCCGGCTACTGGAACCGCCGCTGGCCCAACGGCATGATGACCAACGGCTCCGGCTGCGGCTGTGACCTGGCCAGCGAGCGCCCGATGGTGCGCAAATACGTGGTCGAGTCAGTGCTGTACTGGGCCACATCCTACCACATCGACGGTTTCCGCTTTGACCTGATGGCGCTGGAGGATGTGGACACGATGAACGCCATCCGCGCCGCGCTGGACAGTCTGCCCGGCGGCGAGAGCATTTTACTGTACGGCGAGCCCTGGATGGGCGGCGGCACGAACCTTGAAGGCGGCGCACGCCCCGCCGACAAGCGCGCCCTCGACGCGCTGCATGAACGCATCGGATTTTTCTGCGATGACACGCGGGACTGCATCAAGGGCAACGTCTTTGACGCGGCCAACGCGGGCTATGTCAACGGCGCACCGCAGCATGGCTACGATGTGCTGCATTCGATCAGCGCGTGGCGCAGCGGCGCACACGGCTTCCTGCCCAAGCGCGCCGGGCAGGTCGTGCAGTACGTCTCTGCCCACGACAACTACACGCTCTGGGACAAGCTGGCCGCCGTGGGCCGCCGCGGCGATTACGACTGCCCCGACGCCGATTTGCTGGCACAGAACCGCATGACGGCGGGCATCTACCTGACCTGCCAGGGTCTGCCCTTTATGCAGGCGGGCGAGGAGTGGGGCCGCACCAAGCACGGCGACCACAACAGCTACAAGGGGCCGCTGGCCACGAACCGGCTGGACTGGACCCGCGCCCACCGCCCGGAGTTTGCCGCGCTGACGGCGTTTTACCGCGGCATGCTGGCCATCCGCCGCGCCTATCCGCGGCTGAGCGGCGCGGCAGGGGAGCCGGAGCCGTTTATTCTGGCGCTGCCGGGCTGGCTCATCGGCTTTGTGCCGGAGAACGACGGCACGGCCACGGCGGGTCAGCTGGCTGTCTACTACAACCCCGAGCGCACCCGCCAGTGGGCCAGCCTGCCCGCCGGTACCTGGCGCAAAGTAAGCGACGGCGTCCACGCCGGTGTGACACCCTTCGGCCCCTGCTTCCGGGATGCGTTGGAGCTGGCCCCGACGAGCGTGACGGTGCTGGTGGCGGAGTAAAAGTATAATCACGTTTCATGGGAGAGGGAGAGCCTCTCCCTTTTTGTTTGTCGCCCCTTTTTATTGTGGCCTTGTAGGGAGGTGATCGAGGAACGGAACTTGCC
>OGXC01002598.1_pt1 | contig 11890 bp, 10 predicted proteins | sample 1576201 | NCBI WGS metagenome assembly OGXC01 (sample SAMEA3541562, study PRJEB24748) | human gut metagenome | biome: human gut; feature: human-associated habitat; material: faeces | place: China | collected 2012 | reverse complement strand
GGTGTACGTCATTGAGAACAACCTTTACGGCATCACGGTGGACAGCCGCCGGGTCACCAAAGAGCACGACTTGGCCAAGCGGGCAATCGGCTATGGCATCCCCGGCTATACCATCGACGGCAACGATGTAGAAACGGTCTACAAGACGATGCAGAAGGCCGTCAAGCACGCCCGGGAGGGTAAGGGGCCCTCGATTGTGGAGTGCAAGACCTATCGCCACCACGGCCACAACGGCAGCGATCCCGGTACCTACCGTCCGCCGGAGGAGGTGGAGGCCTGGAAAGCCAGGGATCCTCTGATCCTGTTCCGGGATAAGGGCTACCTTACAGAGAAGGAGCGCAAGGAGATCGAGGATAAGGTGGAACAGGAGGTTCAGGCGGCCTGCAAGTTTGCCGCTGAAAGCCCCTATCCTGAGGCGTCCGAGCTGATGGACGATATCTTCTGCGACTGAGAGGGAAGAAAAGATGAGAAAGATTTATTATCGTGACGCCGTGCGGGAGGCCCTGGACGAGGAAATGGCCCGGTAACTGGACAAATTGGAGATATATAAAATTCGATGAATTTTGAAAACATTAGGGGAATTATCCCCTAATGTTTACCCAATCACCCCAAACTCCTAATTCGGATGCAACTCTCAAATATATATTGTAGTTATAACCTAAATGTGGAATGTAAATTTGAACAGTAAATGCTGTCTTAAATACCAATAGAGAACCTAATCCGTAGGAATTACTAGGACGATTCAACGATTTAGCATTTACTGTATAATATCCCGATTGGTTCGTTAAGTTAAAATCAATAGCATCTTTTCTATATGTTAATAAATCTGCTGAATTTAAAATCTGCTGGACAACATTTTTGTCTGTTAATTGAATCGTTTTCATATCATTATACTTTTGAGGGGCAGCAGGTTTCAATGATTTTTATTATTTCTCGAGCACCAAAATTTACAGGTAAAAAGCAGCTACAAGTTGTGCCCCTCAAAAGTATAATATAGGATGAAGACAATTCAATTGAGAGATGCGATATCTTTAAATAATATAATAACGTTTCCAAATCTTGAAAACTATCTTTATGAAGATGGATGGAAAAAAGCCACATCGATTTTTAATGCTCAAAGTGTTGGATGGAATAAAATAGCGGAAATTGCAAAACAAAAAAATGGATTCTCAATTTTGGAAATAATAGCTACAAACGATGCTAATTATCCAAGCATTATTCACTCTTATTTAGCAATATCTACATATTACAGTGCAAATGCAAGTTCATATAGCATATCATTATCTTCTTCTCCCATTATAAGAAATAGAATCGATGCATGTTTAGATAAAAATGGTGGCATTTGGTTATCATGCTTAAATCAATGGGTGAGCGAATTTAAATTCAGACCCATTCTTAAAAAGGGTAATATAACAATCCTAGATGAACCTATTTTCTCAAACAACAAGCCTGATAATACTTCTAATATTGTATCTAATAATGGAGGAATTAGAGGGGATTTTGGTTCAAATATTTTTATTTATTATGATAAATAAAAATTAGGGGTGCTATGCCCCTAATGTTTTCAAGATTCATCGAATCTTATTAATCTCCAATCTGTCCAACCATTAAGGTGTTTAATTCTTATACGAACGCCATATCTTAAATCACCACCATCAATATGTGGTATATACATTTGCATAAGAAATGCTGATCCATATACTAATAGCGTTCCATATTTATAGGTATAAGATGGAGTATTAATAGATTCTCCTACAACAGTATAAAAACCAGTGGAAGTTGCTAAGTCTAAGTCTTTTGCTGTACCACGATCGGAAAAAGGAAATATCTTTTTTTCTCTCATCAATTCACCCAACACATCTGCTAAATCACTTTTATTTATTAAGATCGAATTCCCATTTTTATCGAATCCTCTTATATATTCAGAATCGCTAACTTTTGCTAAGCTCCTTTCTGCATCTTTCAATTGAATTGTCTTCATGTCTATTATACTTTTAAGGGGCAGTAAGTTTCAATGATTTTTATCGTTTTTTGAATACTGAGATTTACAGGTAAAAAGCAGCTACAAGTTGTGCCCCTCAAAAGTACAATGATATGAAAACTAAAAAACTGATTGACATAAATTGGAATGATCTTATGGTTTATATGCCAGAAGCAACTGATATCACAAAAGGTTTAATGAGTTCAATGGCTAGAATTCGCAACAGTCCTAATTCTGACTTTTTATCAACCAATAAAAAAGGACTCTATAAAATTATCGAAAAAAAATCCGGGTATTGTATAGTAACCATTTATTATTGCACAGATATTGGAGACGTAATGTGTTACACAGTATCGAATACTATATTTTCAGAACATAAAACGAAAGTTTACGCTACTATTAGTAGTAAAAGCATTTCTTCAAAGCCGGAGTTTTATACTGATGGCCAGAACACTTATATGTTTGTGAACACAGCACATAATGGTATCTATTTTCTTATTTATTATGAGAATAGTAACCGTTGTTTTGAGAAAATGAATAATACAGATGTTTCTACGTTTGAGAAATTGAATGTCATGTAGACGGATGCTATTTATATAATGGGGCTATTACGCCCCTAATTATAACCATATAACTCCTGATTCCAAAAAATTACTAGATTAAATATGTGAAACAGGTCTAACTCCAACCCTGGATGCATACTTAGATACACCGTATAGAACGCCACCGTCACTGAAATAAAAATACCAAGCGAAATTCTCATTCATCTCTGTGCTACTCCAGTATGGACTTTCATGTAATTGCGTTGCACCATTTATCAACGATAAGGCATAGTTGATTTTATGCATATTAGCGTAAATCATTACTAATTCGGCAATAGATGGTAGCCACCAACGTCCAGCGGTTAAACCAACTCCGTTTGCATTAACACGACTGTATTTGGAGCAAAAACCTGGTGCGTAACTTGCACCATTACATTCATCGTGTGTAATCTGTGTTTTAGTGTTTGTTTTACCTGTCCAGTCGCCTATTGCTGTCGTTCGGTCAGCTGTTGTCTTACCTCCACCAAAAACGGATGCACTACTCCAATATAACGAGGTTTCAGTAAGTGCTACAACTAAATTTTTATCCCCATTGATAATTCCCACACCTTCGGCTATTTCTCCACTGTTTTGAAAACTTTCCCATTTGTCAGGACTAACCATTAACAAATAGTCGTCTTTTTTACGATGGAACACAATGAATATATTATCCATTGTAATTAGTGGAATTTTAAACTCAATAGGAATTCCTACTATATCTTTAATCAAATTCAAGTTCTTAGATAATTCATCCTTTAGTTGAGTTGTTTTCATATCATTATACTTTTGAGGGGCGTTTGAAACTAATTAAAAATCACCCCAATTAAACATTTTGTTTTTATCTCTATTTTGTAAACTAATATTAACTCTAGTTACGTTATACCCCAATCATCCATATTCATAATCAAAAACATGAACGAACCATCATTACGGCTATCATCATCGGATGTATCAACACGAATATTCGATTGGCCACGGACGCGTACACTTGCTTTACAAGGATTACTTCTTGTATTCAGAGTTGTTCCTAATCCTGTAACAATCGCCAAACATTCATCAGACGAATAAAACCAATTCTGACTAAAAACCAAGTTATATTCTCCTTCAGCTATCCGTTCAACACCCATACCTGAACCATCAAACGTTTTATAGTTGACAGATGCTCCAGCAGAAGAACCTGTAACAATGCCCTGCGCCAGCACCTTTAGTGGTCTTCCATATCTATATGTCGTCATTAAATCCTTCCGGTTGAGAACAATCCAACCAAAGAAGGAAGTTGAATCACCATAACCGATCAGCTCCACAATTTCACGGGAAAGCGTCAGTTTCTTTTTTTGAATGCCATCCTCAAAAAAATACATATTGGGGTTATCTTTAGGCACATCAACCACCAATTCTCCATCATAAGTCTCACCGTTAAACTTCCAATTGGCTATACGGACAACCCTTCCACTATCAGACAATGTCCATGTCAACTGTTCATCTATTGAACCGTCATTCCATCCTCCTGTAGCTCCAGAAGCAATATTATCAAATATTACCTTGTCATTTCCACCACCAACCGTGATATAAGTAGCAGCACGGGACCATGGCTGTCTTATAGTGCCTGTCACTTTTACATTGTCAAGCACAGAATCCTTGATTTTCGCTCCGTTAGCTACCAATTTAAGGGTTCTTAAAGTACCGCTCATCCAATCAACCAACATATTTGGCGTGAACGGTGAGCCGGAATTTCCATAATTATCTGGATCGAATCTTTGATATTCGTTCGTCTCTTTACCTTGCGCATCCTTACCGTACTGGCTGAACATGAAGTCACCGCTAAATACCGCACTTGCCAACTTGGCGAAATTAGCCATCAGCACCTCTACAAATGCGTATTGAAACTTCTGCATCCGAATCCAAGACGCATTCGCCCCGTTCGCCGCATAATCATTCTTTGGATTGACTCCAGTTACCGAACCATCCTTGCTTAGAACATAGTATTCTCCGTCGCAAAGAACGACCGGAGCAGAAAGTTCCGTCCTTGTATATGTCTCCCCCGGGGAGTATTCCCCGGCAGGATAGACCAACGGTCCGGTTTTTCCCTGATCCCCTTTGCGGTTAAAAAATACTTGTCCCGTTTTACTCGCTTCACTCATATCCAATTAATTTTGAGTTGTTATTACCCATGCTACATTTCCACCGGCCTGTTGGCACATGGCTTCCGTACAAGTGCCCGAAGCCGCCGGAACATTTGCTGTCGATGGGTTCAGGACTACACCGGCACTATCCATGAAAGAGAAACAGAACAGCGTTTCTTTCGCCTTCGTTGTCTGCCCCCGCTTGACCAGGATCGGAGTATACGTCACAGAACCGCCGGAACCGGAGACAATGGTTTCATCCTCGGGAACCGGGTTCGTGATGATATCATAAGGATCGGACAAGTCCATCACTGTCTGCGTATCAATGCCGATAAGATTCCCGGACTGTGATACCTCCACTTTGAAAATACCGGTAGTATCAACCATACCGTCTGTTACAGTCAGGTTCTTTCCTGTCTGACCGGTTATCACCTGCCATGCCCCATTCACCATCCTGAACCACCTGTAAGCCAGATTGGCGGTCAGCTCGGAAGCTCCCATACGGGCTACGGCAGTCAAAACTACACTACCTCCTTTTTCGCGAATGGCGAAATACTTGTTGTCTCCGGAAGCAATAGTGACTACTCTTTGATTGCCCACCCCCTTGATAACGGGAATAGAATAGACAAACTGAATTTCATCCGATACATTGCCTACCGTTACCGTACCGACAGCCTTGATTGTGCAACTGGCCGCAGTTGACGCCTTTACAAGATTCTTGACTATCTGTAAACCGTAATAGTTGTTCACACCTGCCTGATAAGGAATAAACTTGAAATGTCCGGTCTCTCCGCCAAAGGTATTCGTGGACACATTCTCCGAGAACAGGATTTCAACGTCATTGAAATACCACTTTACCGACGATGGAACAACCACCCCTTCCGCCACACGGGAAGAAGTGAGTATATACGACAATACCGGTTTCATGACGGAAAAGTCCGGGGCAATATTGATAGGGGCACTCACATCACCGTCATATTCCTGATAAAGGTCGCCTTTGTCACATACGACAGCCGGCATATAAATACCGGACTTCTGTGAAAAAACCACTTGCCCTACTTTACTCGCTGTACTCATCTGTCTTTCCCTCCACTATGATTTCCGTTACTTCCGTACTGCCTGTCGTACCAAGTTCTGTGTCCGGTTCCAATTCACCTATATTTTCATCACTGTTGACATCATCCTCCGCATCCTTGTATTCATCCGGAGTGGTCACAGGAACCGGACTGTCCGTTGTACCGTCGATTTCCTCCTTCGCCTGCTGGGGGTAAAGACATACACCGCCTATCTTGCCTGCACGGTCAAATACCGTATCACCCTCAAACTGTGCCACGTCGGCCTGCCAAAGAAGCACATTGCCATCAGCAGTCGCGTTACGGATTTCCGTTAACCCTAACTTATCTGCTACCTGTTTAGTCACTTTAATGTAAAATGCCATATTACTTTTTATTTTAAGTTAAACATATTCTACCCGTTTTGTCTCACTATGAGGAATTCGTTGTTATCCGTCACCACATAACTGCCATCTTCCGTGACAACCGCCACGAAAGGTCCGCGGTCTTCCACCTCCAGTTTCAGCATCATACCGTCCACAAAAGGAATGGAAGGAGCATAACCGGTGGCAGCAAGGTTGTAATTCCCGGCACCTGTTTTGGTGTACCATTTGCAGTTGAACAGTTCCGACGGGTTGGGAATATCACCCACCGTATCCCGGATAATCGGCCGAGGGTTGATCGTCCTTGTTCCGTCAGCAACCTGGGTTGGCACGCCTTTCCAATCAATCTCCAATGCCGGTATCTTCCGACGGATAGTAGTGGAGACTTCTGCAATAGCATCATCGGGGGCAGTGGAAGGATTACCGTCTTTGGAGTAGGAAGCCCGGCAAACATAGGTAATGCCGGTATCAATCATATCCCGGTTGATGGTAAGCACATTCTTGTTCAACGAGACGTATTCCCAGTCATTGTCACCGGTACCGTCTGTTATCTGTTCGCGCGTTCCGTTTTCAAGTACCCGGTACCAGAAGAATTTACACTTATTCGTGTCAGTGACATCAATATCAGCCACTATCATTTTAGCCGTGATGGTCTGGTTTGTCACGTCCCGGCACGGATTCCAGTCAAGTCCGGACGGTGAATCAAGCATAATAACCGGAATGGCATCCGTCCCGTCAACGGCACGGATAAGCCGGCTGAACTGGAAGATGTGTGTTTGCCCCGTCCGGGCGGCGTCTACATATTCGGCATAGAACTCCAAGGTCACAGGACTGATCGTAGACACATTCTTCCTTACCTGAATCTTCCCCTTATCGGTTCCGGTTGTCGTAATTACATAATCGGCATTCGTCGATGTAATCAATGTACGCACACCGTTTATACGTTCATACCATTTCATATTGGTGAGATTCGCGTTTACCGTACCAAGTTTGACTATAGCACTCGGATCAGTAGCGTTACATCGGGGAAACAAGGTCAAAGGGGTAAGCGTATAGTCCGGAGCATACTCGTTCTTATCCGCCTGGTATACCTGCAAATCCGGTACGCTGCCTACAACCTCAATACCGCCACTTATCTGTAGCGGGCGGTAGTTAATTGTTATCTTTCGCTGTCTGCTCTGCATATCGTCTATTAAAATGTTACATAATTTACTGTCTCATAATTACCCTGCCCGTCACGTAACAAAGCCTTTGCAATGAACTTGCAACCAGTCAGCATCATGTAATCGGGTCCAAGGTCATTGACCGTCAACGGCAATGATTTCCCGACACCGGCATGGGCAACCGCCCAGGCGTTGTCTTCCGTTACATTGCCGGTATCACGCGTCCATTCGATATCATCGTCAAGGATATGTGATGTCACATCTCGGTTGTATAGTTCGCCGGTGACGGTCAGCGTGGTCGCAAACCGCTCCGCATCGAAGTACCAGCCATTGCTGCTCTCAATATCAATGCTGAAATCCGGATTACCCTCTATCATCGCCCAGGAAGCAGAACCGTACTTTGGTTCATCTGTCGTACCGGAGATCAGACACATCCATTTGCATCCGTAATGGTACACTGCATCATAGGTTTTATCACCGGACTGGTATGGGTTGTCTACAGCTTCGGAAGCCGACCATAAACCACGGTTGTTTTCTTGTCTGGCAACATTGCCTTTGTAATCTATTTCAAAGTAATCCTGTGCGGTGATACCCCGGCAGTAGATATAGCTCTGTCTGTAGTTTATAGGCAAGTTATCGAATATGGTCAGATGCTTCAACCGTCCGACGATAACGGAGTAATTGCTTTCCTCCAATATAGGCTTGGTAACGCCATCAAGCATACAGATGCAATGCTCCCGACTGGAGAGATACCAATACGACTGACGCTCTTCATTGACAGGATTACCACGCCGGGTGATTACCATTAAAGGTTCAGGAGGGTAATTCTTACCACCCGGTACTTCATTATCGGGATAAAGCACCACATTAACAATATTAGCAGAAGTATCCACATACAACACACGTAACCAGCTTGCATAATATTCACCGGTTTCGGAAGCGAGGCTATTGACCCATCCGTACACAATATCATTTTCACGAAACGCGGTAAAGTCGTTTTCCCAGCGTTTGCGAAGTGTCAAACAATAAGTGCCATCATTAAGCAATTCTAAACTTTCAATCGTATTGGACTCGGAAAATGAATAATCACTTTCCATAGCATAAAGACGATTGAAGATAAGTTCTAGAACTGTTAAAGAATCACGAAGTTGTAGATTATTAGTCTGTATACGACCATCCGGAGTCAGAATTGTACCTTTACCTAAAACCAAATCGTCAATTGCTTCGCCCACATTAGCACCGGCAAGGAATTCCAACAAAGCATTTGATTGATCATGTTTGTTCTTATGTAGAAATATATCTTCCAAGCCATCAATCCATCCAGCCTTATCCGCATACCCCGCTTTTATTTTCTTTCCCGAAACTAATAAATACTCTGCAGCATAAGACATCAATTGCAATAAGTCAATATTATTATGTTGGTGTCCAACTCCTCCTCCCCCACCATAATCCTTCGCAATTCGTTCTGCAATAAAATCCCCCAAGGATCCTGCAGTCGTTACGTTCCAGTTTTCAGAAAAAGGGTCTTGAACAGGAAATAATGCCCCCTCGGACAGTGGTAGGCGAGGGAATTCAATAAGTCGAGGGGGCACTGTAAAAGAGCCAACTTCAGGCACAACAATTTCAAGTGCATCTGTTGGAGTATCTGACCTTTGCAGGTTCAGGAAAGGTTTGGCATCTGCGAATTTATAAGTAAAAGTATAGTTGCTTGGTAATTCCTTATCTGTATAAGTCACATTACTCTCTACAACAATAATTGAACGGATATAGGCTCCTGTATATAAATACTTCTTCAAAGACGGGAAAAAGTCAAGCAACCAGGTACGTTCTTTCTTATTCAAATATCCCGTATCCTTTTGAAATTTACGAGCAGTATCAACACGGTATTCAAGAGATATATCATCAATCTCCGCAATATTATGCGTATGTTCTCCAGTAAAAGCCGTAGAACCATACGCACGAAACGTATCAATACCCCCAAGTGAATTCTCAAATAATACCCATTGCTCGGTTTCTGATTTCATATCTGAAGCATAATACCGCTGTACATACGACAACCGTATCCCTTCCGCATCTTCAACCCAAACATCATAATAAGCCGGCATTTTATCACCTAGCTTTCCTACAACAGAAGCATATTGCAAAGGAATTGTATACGCTTTCCCTTTTGTTAAGTCAGCCAGTATCAAATCACTCTGAGAAACGACTGTAGCTGACTCATTAGTAAAATAGGCGTGAAGTTTCACTTTGCATTCCTGGACGGCATAATACGTCAGAAATTCAGGAGAGTAATATGTGACTGGCTTTATATTCGGTTGCCAGGTCAGAAAATTCTGAAGAAGAAAATTGGCTGGAGTATCAGCGAGCATATCGACTCCGCAACGAATGGCAGTAAACTCCACTTCAGTATCGGAAAGAAGTGCCCTAAAAGTAGAAACAATTGTCTTCTGCTCATATACAATTGAAGTATTATTGAATAGGAAAGACAAACGAGCATGAATGATATCTTGGATATTAATAATAACGACACCATCCGCACCCGGTTCGTAACTCCGAGCCACAATCTCTTCATCTCCCTGTAAGAGCCTAAAAGAAATTAGATCTGTAGTTCCAATGCGGAATTCCTTGATATTTCCACTTAATGATAGTGAATCAGGTTGTTGGAGAATGGTCATAGTTCTTACTTTTTGTATCAAAATTAGTAGAAGTACCCAACAGAGTAAAGGACATTATTTTAAGTTAGTAAGGAGTTTTTATAGGACGAAGTTTTGCCACGACACGATGAAATGTACGTGGTCCTGTTCTATGATCCTGATAATATGCAAACGAACGTTCATAATAGAATTTTCCTTCAGCAACTTGCTCTTTTGTCGGAAATGGAGGATAAATTGTAGGAAGATGATCGCTGTCCCTTGCGCCATAATTCAGTTTCACTAACTCTGCATTATATTCATCTTCAGTAATATCATAAGTTTTTTTATCTACACTCCAACAGTAAGCATTCGCCAAAGTTGGAAACCGTTGGCTTTCAGATATAGCAATTTCTACAGGTTCATATAATCGGGTAGTATAGAAGGTCGATTCAACAGGTTCATTATTCCCTCCAATATAATACTTAAGCTTATCAACAAAGAGTTCCTGTCCCTCAATGATAACCTTTCGATGAGACGGTATATTCATCTTTTGATGATCGGACAAAAGGATATCACCTTTAACTGGGTGCATAGAATTCCTCAATAAATTGTCATAAGTTCGATAAAATTTCTCATAAATACCATCCGGTCCATTGTATAATAAAGAATAATCTGCAAACCTCTTGTTTTCGACAGTATAATTTCGATTTGTACCAATATTATATCCATCTCGATAATGATAGACTAAAGCTAACATTGGTATTTGTTCTTTATTAGATGCCGCTATTTCATCAGATTCATCATCATTATTTGAAGCGACGCTTACAATCAAAGTGGAATTTAGCGATCGGCCTTCTCCAATATATGGAATGCTAACTCGTGTTCGAGTGTATACAGATGGAGAATATCCTAATATTTCTTTCGTTTCCGGCAGTATTGCGAACATAGCATCTGGACAAGTGATCCTTTTTTCTTTCAGACTATTTTTTCCATCCAGATAAGGAATATTAGAAGAGCAGATTACTTGAACAAGTGATCCATTCTCATTATACCCTACACGGCAGTAACAGCCAGTAACAGGATTATAACAAGCATTAGGATATTTGGCCTTCAGATCAGAAGTCGAATCAAAGGTATCATACTCATCAGAAATCACGCTTTCAGAAGAAAGGCTGACTTTCTGATATGCAGATACATCAAACTCTAACTCGGAGGTTAAACAGTCTGTAAAATCAACCTCCGCTTTCATATTAGCTATATCACTAAAAAATTCAATACTAACGGTCTTCTTGACTTCATCCGGAATAAACTCACACATGAATTTCTTTCGGAAAACATTCAATATAGTGCTACACATACAATCCGGAACCAAATGAGACAGTAATATATCACCATTGACAAGTGAATCAATTGTGTTATTGACAAATGCCATACTACGAAAAGGTTCTGTCACATCAAAAAAATTCTCTAATAGAGTATATCCCCAAAAAGAAAAAATACGGCGTAAAAGATAAGGAGCACGAATAAACGGACTCATATAATAACCCGGATCCAGTTTTACATTTATATCATCCACAACTTCAATACGAGGGAATGAATTATAAAAATTAAAAGTTCCTTCAACCCTTCTGTCTATAATATTGCCAGAAGCATCCATGTTCTCCATCCGATTCACATAACGCTTGTTATTGTCAAAATCAACTATAACAGGGAAAATAGTAAAATGCTCATGTTCATTAGATAATAGAGAACGACAAAAATCAATTCCTTGCTGAACTGTACTCACTCCTGGGATTGTTTCATCTGCAAACACTTCTTGCACAGAAGCCTTTGCAGTCTGTGATAAAAACGACCCTTCATTTAAATAAAACGAAGTGGAAATTGTCTTTTTACGTTTCACTTTCAGAATAGCCTGCCGGCAAGCTGAAAAATATTCTCCGGAAGAGATTGTGGCCTGAATATCTGAAGGAAGTT
>OGXC01002597.1_pt1 | contig 11891 bp, 10 predicted proteins | sample 1576201 | NCBI WGS metagenome assembly OGXC01 (sample SAMEA3541562, study PRJEB24748) | human gut metagenome | biome: human gut; feature: human-associated habitat; material: faeces | place: China | collected 2012 | reverse complement strand
GACAGTCTGACAGATGCCGCATCTTTCGGAACAAATTTCGGCTCTGTTGTCATGATCGTTGTTCCGGAGGCTGACTGCGGAAGTTCGTCTTTTGTCCGCTCTTTTGCGTGTTCATCCGTCATATTCGGCAGCACGAGAAGATCCATGAACCGCTTGATAAATGTTGATTTGCCTGTCCGAACCGGACCTACAACTCCAATATAGATTTCCCCGTTGGTTCTTGCTTTCATATCCTTGTATACCTGAAATGCATCCATAAAAAATACCCCCTTGTTCTGCTGATACCAATCTATGCAGAAACAAAGGGGATTATTCCGGCTCTGTTCTCTTGAATTAAAAAAAACTATACTGTCTCATCCGGCCACGGCAGCACGGAATGCTCACTTTTTGATTCTCGAAGCATCAGTTCATCCACTGCCTGTGCAGCACTCTTGTTTTCAAACAGTACTTCATTGATCTGCTCCACAATCGGCATGGACACCTCATATTTCTCTGCCAGCTTTCTGGCTGCCTTTGCAGAATACACACCTTCGACTACCATCTGTACTTCATCCATGGCCTCCTGCATAGTCTTCCCCTGTCCCATAAGATATCCGGCCCTGCGGTTCCGGCTGTGTACACTTGCGCAGGTCACGATCAGATCTCCGATTCCGGTCAGCCCGGTAAATGTCTCGAGCTTTCCGCCCATTTTTACGCCCAAACGCGCAATTTCCGCAATTCCTCGAGTGATCAGCGCAGCTTTTGTGTTATCTCCATAACCAAGTCCGTCTGCAATTCCCGCTGCCAGAGCGATCACGTTTTTCAATGATCCTCCCAGCTCAATCCCCAGAATATCCGGACTTGTATAGACACGGAACACCTTACTCATAAATGCAGACTGCAGGTACTCAGCCGTCTTTCTTGTCGTCGCACCGATCACACAGGTTGTCGGCAGCTTTCTTCCGACCTCTTCCGCGTGGCTCGGTCCGGAAAGAACAGCTGTCTCCGCCATCGGAAGTTCTTCCTTTATGATCTGGGTCATTGTATCGAGAGTATTCTCCTCGATTCCCTTTGCCACATCCACAATGAGCTGTCCCTCTTTACAGAACGGCTTCATCTTCTGCGCCGTGCTGCGGACAAATACGGACGGAACCGCCATCACGAGAAGGTTCTTATCCTTCATCGCTTCCTCAAGGTCAGCGGTATAGATGATTCCCTCCGGCAACGTCACTCCCGGAAGATTCTTGTGAGTCCTGGTCTTTGCCATCTCCTCGATCTCCGCCGGGATCGCGGACCACAGTGTGACCTCATGTCCATTGTTTCTTAACAGCACCGCAATCGCGGTTCCCCATGTACCGGAACCGATAATACCAATTTTTTCCATGTTCAGGAACTCCTTTTCTCTTTAATCTCACTGCCCTGTACCGACTGATATTTTCGTGCTTAAGCGCTTATTCAGTTTTTCTTTCCGCCCCAGAGCTTGTTCTCTGTGCCGGATAAAAGTCTTTTTATGTTCGTCTTGTGTCTCCAGATCGCCATCGCCATCAGGACGAAGGCAACCGCATAAAACTCCATGAGATGATCCGCAGAGACGGTAAATGTTCCATGCGCCCCGTAGACCAGTATCTGGATAAAGAATGAGATCACCACCAGAATAGAACCAAGGGAGACATATCTTGTAATGATGACAGCTCCAAGGAACAGTGCTGCACAGACAAGCGTCACGCGCCAGTCCATGGACACGAGGATGCCCGCCATGGAGGCAATTCCCTTTCCTCCCTTGAAGTTTAAATAACACGGGAAGTTATGGCCGAGGACAACGCCGAGACCTGCGTAGAGCACATAGAGGTCTGTGTCCGGGCTTCCCTTAAAGATGATCCGCGCCGCAAGACAGGCGAACACCGTCTTTAAAAAATCTCCCGCGAACACGATGAGCCCCGCTTTTTTTCCCATGACCCGGAGCGCATTTGTCGTTCCGGAGTTTCCGCTTCCGTAGTTTCTGATATCGATATGGTTCATCTTACCGTAAAGATATCCTGTCTGGAATAATCCAAACACATAACCCATAACAAGACAAATCACTCTGCCCATCGCTTAATCCTTCTCCTTCCTCTCGCGGATGATGAATTTTAAGGATGTTCCGCGAAAGCCGAAGGCCTCACGGATCTTGTTCTCTAAGTATCTCGTGTAGGAGAAATGCATTAACTCCTTATCGTTTACGAAGATAACAAAGGTCGGCGGTTTTACCGCAACCTGGGTCACATAGTAGATCTTTAAGCGTTTGCCCTTGTCGGATGGCGGCTGCTGCATAGCGACAGCTTCTGTCACAATCTCGTTCAATACACCGGTAGCCACGCGGAGCGTCTGGTTCTCGCGGACCATATCGATGAGCTCGAAGAGCTTTTCCATTCTCTGTCCGGTCAGGGCGGACACGAAGATATATTCCGCATACGGCATGTAGGACAGGGTCTCTTTTAATTTTCTTGTGTACTCATAGATCGTCTTGTCGTTCTTCTCGATGGCATCCCACTTGTTGACAACGACGATCACGCCTTTTCCGCGGTCATGGGCGATACCGGCGATCTTTGCGTCCTGCTCAGTGATTCCCTCAACGGCATCGATGACCATGAGGACCACATCAGCGCGCTCCACCGCTGTCACAGTACGGATAATACTGTAGCGCTCGATATCCTCTTTGATCTTGCTCTTTCTTCTTAAGCCCGCAGTATCGATAAAGATATATTCAGTGCCGTTTCGCACGATCTCTGTATCGACAGCGTCTCTTGTGGTTCCGGCGATGTTGGATACGATCACACGGTTTTCACCGAGAAGCTTATTGATAATAGAGGATTTTCCGACGTTCGGTTTTCCCACGATGGCGATTCTCGGACGGTCATCCTCGCTGTCGTCATACTGGTCCTCACGGAAATACTTGACTACCTCATCGAGAAGCTCGCCAAGGCCAAGTCTTGAAGCCGCGGATACCGGGACCGGGTCTCCGATTCCCAGGTTATAGAATTCGTATACATCGTTTCCGAACTTCGCCATGCTGTCCACCTTATTGACCGCAAGAACGACCGGTTTCTTGGACTTTCTTAACATGTCCGCAACCTTGGAGTCCGCGTCGACGAGACCCTGGCGCACATCCACGATAAAGATGATGACGTCCGCGGTATCGATGGCGATCTGAGCCTGCTCACGCATCTGCGCAAGAATGATATCCTTGGAATCCGGCTCGATTCCGCCTGTATCGATTAAGGTAAAGTTGTTGTTTAACCAGGTGCAGTCCGCATAGATACGGTCTCTTGTCACACCCGGAGTGTCTTTTACGATCGAGATCGTGCTGCCGGCAAGGACGTTGAAGAGTGTGGATTTTCCCACATTCGGTCTGCCGACGATCGCCACTACTGGTTTACTCATATATCTTCCTCATTTCTATACTTCGCCGTCCCAATCAGGGATAACTTCCCCGTCCTCTGTGAGACCGGCATCTTTCATTGTAAGCTCATATGCCCCGTGTTCCGCAGTCTGTTCTCTCGCCGCCTCCGGGTCAAGGATCGCGTCCACAAGGTCATATCCGCTTGATTTTACTATATTTATCGGAATCTGTAAAGCATCTTCCGCCTGGGTCTTTGTGATATCATCCAGGAAAATCTCCTCGCCGCTCTTAAACATAACGGCCGGAAGGATCAGCCTGTCGCCTAAAGGCTTATCCTTTAACTGGGCGATCAGATCCTGTCCTGTGATCAGTCCCGCCACCGTGATCTTTTCGCCGAAGAAATCATTCCGGATCGGGTAGATATGGACCTTTCGTCCCGGATAGACTTTCATGATCTCCTTTACAAGCGTGTCCAGATACGGATACGGCAGACGTCCTGTGGCGATTGAGAGTTCTTCCTCTTTTCCATCGTCCGTCTTCTCATCCAGGGCATCCATGACTTCCTCATGCAGCAGCCGCAGCATACCGACGCCGTTCTCCAGCTGGATATATCCGTCGTATCTTCCTTCCTCCGGCATCTCGCGCTCCGCCAGGATATACCACTCATCACTTGCATGGATAAAGTGGATCCCGTGGCGCTCGTAGTTGATCTTCTGCCATTTTTCGATGAGATCGATCACCTCGCAGGCATCTTCCTTTGTAAACGGTTCCAGCGGGTAAAGACCCTCACGATACTTCGAGAGACCGACCGGAACCACCGACACGCTCTGCATCACCGGCGCGTACTTTGAGAGCTGTTCGATGGTGTACGCCAGCTCATTTCCGTCATTGACGCCCCGGCATAGAACGATCTGTCCGTTCATCTCCGTTCCCGCCTCGTAAAGACGGTCGATCTTCTTTAACGCCTCCCCCGCAAACCGGTTGTGGAGCATCTTACAGCGTAGCTCCGGGTTCATAGTCTGCACGGAGATATTAATCGGGGCCAGGTGGAAGCGGATGATCCGCTCGATATCTTTATCCTTCATATTTGTCAGGGTGATGTAGTTTCCCTGAAGGAACGAAAGTCTGGAGTCGTCGTCCTTAAAGTAGAGCGTCTCACGCATTCCCGGCGGCATCTGGTCGATAAAGCAGAAGATGCACTTATTGGAGCAGGACTTATAGTCACTCATAAGTCCGTTTTCAAAGGTAAGTCCCAGGTCCTCACCGCCGCTCTCGATCTCAAGTTCCCACTCTTCTCCGTTTGCCTTCCGCACGACCATCACGAAGCTCTCGGCATCCGTCATATAGTCGTAGTCAAAGATATCTTCCAGCTCTTCCCCGTCTATGGTAAGCAGCACATCTCCCGGTTCCAGTTCCAGCTCTTCCGCGATGGATCCGGGGGTAACTGCCATAATTTTATGTCCCTGATATTTCACTTCGTTTATCCTTCCTGCATGGTTCTAAACTTAATCATACCAATCTTCCTCCGATTTGTAAAGGAACGATATTCTTTTTTCCTTCGAATTTTCATGGGAAACTATTGACGAAAAATGTCTGAAAATGGTATACTCGGCGTGGAATGCCTGCAGGTTCCCGTATAAATAAGGAGATCCAGGCAAAAATATGATCTGACAGTCCGACCGCAGAGGCCGGACCGCAACACAAAAAATCGGAGGATTATCTGACATGTCTAATCAGTACGTTTTCAACGACCGTCTGCCGCTCGCACCGCTTAAGATCGCTGCACTTGAGAGCTGCCGTGATCTTGCGCAGAAAGTCAATGACCACATCGTAAACTTCCGCCGCAACGATACGGAAGAATTAATTCGCCGTCAGGGCAATTTACAGTACCGCGGCTACGATGTTGACTCCTACCTTCTCGACTGCGCATGCCCGCGTTTCGGAAGCGGTGAAGCAAAGGGAATCGTAAATGAATCTGTTCGCGGAACTGATATTTTCTGCATGGTCGATGTGACAAACCACTCTCTCACCTACAAGATGTCCGGATATGTAAACCATATGTCCCCGGATGACCACTACCAGGATCTTAAGAGAATCATCGGCGCTACGGCATCCACCGCACACCGTATCAACGTTATCATGCCGTTCCTTTACGAGAGCCGTCAGCATAAGCGTACTCACAGAGAGTCTTTAGACTGCGCAATGGCGCTTGAAGAGTTAGTAAGCATGGGCGTGTCCAACATCATCACATTTGATGCACATGACCCGCGTGTACAGAATGCGATCCCGTTATCCGGTCTCGACAATTTCATGCCGACCTACCAGTTCGTAAAAGCACTGTTTAAACATGACAATACCTTAAAGATCGATAAAGACCACTTAATGGTCATCAGCCCGGATGAGGGTGCTATGAGCCGTGCCGTATATCTCGCCAACAACCTCGGCGTTGATATGGGTATGTTCTACAAGAGAAGAGATTACTCCAAGGTCATCAACGGAAGAAACCCGATCGTTGCCCACGAGTTCCTCGGAAGCTCCGTTGAAGGAAAGACTGTGATCGTCGTTGACGATATGATCGCCTCCGGCGAGAGCATGCTTGATACTGCAAAAGAGTTAAAGGAGCGCAAGGCCGAGAAGGTCGTTGTATGCTGCACCTTCGGTCTCTTCACCGCAGGCTTCGAGAAATTCGATGAGTTCTACCAGAAGGGCTACATCGACAGCGTTGTCACAACAAACTTAAACTACCGTTCCCCGGAACTCTTTACAAAGGAATGGTATGTGGAAGCTGATATGAGCAAGTACATTGCTGCCATCATCAACTCCTTAAACCACGACGTTTCCATCGGAAACTCCCTGTCCCCGACAGACAAGATCCAGAAACTTATCAGAAAGTACAACGAGGGTCTTCTTTAATTTTAAATCTCAGAGAATATTTACGCCGCCCGGCTTTCCATTATGGATTCCAGGCGGCGTTTTTTCAGATTCTACACATTTCAGGTGCAGAATCCCATTAAAAAAAACGGAAATTCCAACATTTCTGCAGGAATTCCCGTTTTTATTTCTTACAGCATCTTAGTTTCCGTTCACACGTCTCACTTTATTGATGTCAAGCTTATCTGTCGCGGTGAAATCGAATTCGATCGCAAACTGTACATTATCCGGAAGCGCCTTCTTCTTTAATACCTCAAAATACTGGGACGCGTCTTTAATGACGAGTCCTGTTGTATTCCAGTTATCGCCAGGCAGGATCCATACCTTTAAGTTTCCGACCTTCAGCTCATACGGAAGTTTCTGGGATACCCATTCGGTCTTTCCGTACTTGGCAAGGCAGTTATAGACATCTCCCATGGTCAGCTTTCCTGTGGATCCGTCGAAGAGATCTGTCTTCTCGTAGGTTGTTGTTCCGCCATTGTCATGAGCTTCCTGAAGAGTGTCCGCATTCAGTTTCAGGTTTCCTGAATTCACGGCTGCTGCCTGCGTCGGCTGCGGATTTGCCTTTGTGGTCTCCACCGTTTCCTTAACTGCTGCTGTTGTCTCTTTCACAGAAGCCGCCGTAGATTCCTTCTCAGAGCTTCCTGTCGTCTTCTCTTCTGTATCTGCCTCAGTCTCATCCTCGGCAGCATCCGTCTCATCCTCTTCAGCGGTCTCATCCTCATATGGATTGTGGTCTAAAAGTTTTCCATCCACATCCGCATAACGGCCATCTGGAGTCGTATCATCCACCAGCATTCTGCCGTCATCCTCAAAATAGTATACCGCACCGTCAAGCTGCTGGTATCCCGTCACCGCACTGGCGTAGAGACGTCCCGCTGCCGGATTGAAGTAGTAGGAGCCGCCAGTCTCATCTGTATACCAGCCAAGTCTCCAGGAACCATCTTTGTTCAGGCAGTATGTATAGTCGCCTCCGCTGATCACTCCCGCGTCATAGTTTGACGGAGCCAGCGCAAAGGCACGCTTATAATACTTGGAAGCGCCTTCCACGTCCCCTGCTTCCAGAAGTTCATCTGCCTTCGCGTAGGACTCGTCTGCAGCGGAGGAACGGTAGCTGTCCAGTTCTTCTTTATAACTTTTATTTCCAGGTCTCATGGAAACTGCCTTCTCCCAGAATCTCAGGCAGGCATCCACATCCTCGAGTTCCAGATAATAGGAAGATGCGGAATTTAAAAATTCATCAAGCTGGTCATCTGTCACCGTGGAATTCTGGTTTACGAACCGCTCAAGACCACCCTGCACGATACTCTCCGCCTCTTTTACTTTTCCTGCATCTACATATGCGCTGATCAGCATGGAGTATGCATCGATCCGGTCTGGCGCCTCATTGATCACAGCCTTTAAAGTCTCGATCGCCTGATCGTTCTTTCCTTCATCGTAGCAGTACTGTCCGTAGGCAACTCTTGCCTCCAGCAGGGCATTTTTAATACTTGCATCATTCTGATCTGCTTTCTGAAGAACTGACACTGCATTTTCATAATCATCCATCATGGAATATGCTTCCGCAAGCTGCAGGGAATTCTCCACGGTGACACCATCGAGTTCCTGAAGTTTTAAAAGCCATGGGATCGCTGTCTCGTAATCCTCGTTGTCTGTCAGGACCTGGCAGATCGTGCGGACACAGTTATCCTGTTCTTTTTCCAGAGACGTATCCTTTGTCTTCTCATATCCCTGCTGCAGGATCGTCATAGCTTCATCGTACTCTTCATTTCCAATATAGGCTTTGGAAAGCTGGATATAGGCTTTGCTGTAATCCGGATCCAGTTCAATACATTTTAAAAGGGATTCGATGGCACTCTCGTAATCCTCTTCCCCGACGTACTGGGATCCTTCCTTATAGAGATTCTCCGCTTCCGTCGAACTTGCCTGTGCCGCCTGAGTCACATCGTTCACTGAAGCGTCTTTCTTGCCGCAGGCGGAACAAAGTACCACCGCTGTGGCCATAATCAAAAACCATTTTCTCATTCTAATTCCTCATTTTTTGCCGGAGTATTTTGTCATAGAGCAAAATTTTATCCGATTTGCAGTTTGTTTTTTATCCGGCTGATTTAAAGCTTACCAGTTTATAACTATACCATTTTTCTCTCTTTCTGTCCAGATGGAAGTCAGAGGAAAACTATGGCAGAATTTCGGCAAAAACAGGGACCAGCCATACAGCTGATCCCTGCAGTCATCTTTTATTCAGTTTTCACGAGGATCTTCAAAGCTTACGCCTCTACTTCTCCGCCTGCCGTTCTCGCTTCCACTTCCTTCTTCTGAACATCGCCAGGAGCCTGCTCATAGCGGCTGAATTCGTAGGAGAATACGCCGATACCGCCGGTCATGGAGCGGAGGTCTGTGTTGTAGCCGAACATCTCGGACATCGGAACATCAGCAACGATCTCCTGCTTTCCACCATGGAGAGAATTCATTCCGAGAACACGTCCTCTTCTTCTGTTTAAGTCACCCATAACATCTCCGGTAAACTTATCCGGAACAACGACTTTTACGGAAGCAATCGGCTCTAAGAGAACCGGGTTAGCATCCATAAAGCCCTTCTTGAAGGCCAGGGTTGCAGCCATCTTGAAGGCCATCTCGGAGGAGTCAACCGGATGGTAGGAGCCATCGAGGAGCGTTGCCTTGATGCCGACTACCGGATAACCGGCTAACGGACCCTTTGTACAGCATTCCTGTACGCCCTTTTCAACTGCCGGGAAGTAGTTCTTCGGAACTGCGCCGCCGAATACTTTTTCTTCAAAGATATAAGGTGTCTCGAGATCGCCGGACGGCTCGAAGGACATCTTAACGTCACCAAACTGTCCATGTCCACCGGACTGTTTCTTATAACGGCCAGGAGCCTCCACTTTCTTGCGGATCGTCTCGCGGAACGCGAATTTCGGTTTGGAGAGTTCCACATCGACTTTATAACGGCCGAGAAGCTTGCTGACGGTAACTTCAAGCTGCTGATCGCCGATTCCGTAGAGTAAGCTCTGGCGGTTCTCGGTATCGTTCACAACGCGGAGTGTCAGGTCCTCTTCCATCATTCTTGCGAGTGCGCTGGAGATCTTGTCCTCGTCGCCCTTTGTCTTTGCGGCAAAGCGCATATATGTATACGGGGTGGAGATCTTCGGTTTGTGGTATACGATCGGAGCAGATCTTAAAGCGATCGTATCGCCTGTCTGTGTCACGGAGAGCTTCGCGACGGCACCGATATCGCCGGCCTTCAGCTCCGGAACCTCGATCACGTCCTTACCTCTTAATACATAGACTTTCGCGATCTTCTCTTCTGCGTCCTTATTTACATTGTAGAGAGTGCTGTCCGGTTTTAATGTGCCGGTGCAGACCTTCATCAAGGAATATTTTCCGATAAACGGGTCAACGATGGTCTTGAATACTCTTGCGGAGAGGGAAACCTCATCGTTGTATTTTGCGGTAAAGTGCTCGCCATTTGATACGTCAACGCCGACACACTCGCCCTTATCCGGTGACGGGAAGTAGCGGTCGATAGCATTTAATAATGCGTTGAAGCCCTGGCAATTGATGCCGGAACCCATCATGACCGGAACAATAGAACCGTCGCATACGTGGGTCTGTACTGCGGTGTAAATCTCATCCTGTGTAAACTCTTCGCCGGAGAAGTAACGCTCCATGTACTCTTCGCTTGTCTCGGCAACAGCTTCGATCAGGGCGTCGCGGATAATTCCGAGGTTCTTCTTTGTGTACTCCGGGATCTCGCAGTCCTCATAGTCGGACAGGTTTGTGAAGCGGCGGCCCTGCATCTTAACTGCGTTTACGAAGCCGACGAACTTCTCGTTCTCACGGATCGGTACCTGGAACGGAGCGATCTTTCTTCCGAACTTCTTCTCAAGTTTTAAGATCAGTTCACGGAAGGACGCGTGGTCATCATCCATGTTTGTTACAAATATGATTCTCGGGAGTTTATATTCTTCACACAGATCCCATGCTTTTTCTGTACCAACTTCAATTCCTGCCTTACAGTTTACGACGATGATCGCTGCGTCAGCGGCGCTGACTGCCTCTTCCACCTCGCCTACGAAGTCGAAATAGCCCGGAGTGTCAAGAAGGTTGATCTTGATCTTTCCCTCGGCACCTTCGTACTCGATCGGAACCATCGTAGTGGAGATCGAGAACTGTCTCTTAATCTCTTCTTTGTCGTAGTCACTGATCGTATTGCCGTCAGCAACTTTGCCCATTCTCTTTGTAACGCCGGTCAGATAAGCCAGTGCCTCGGCTACCGTCGTCTTACCGGCGCCGCCGTGGCCTAAAAGTACAACATTTCGGATCTGTTTTGTTCCATAAATATCCATATGAATCCCTCCCGTATATGTTTTTTTGCCATTTTTCAAAAGACTTCCGCAAATTACGGAGTTCAGATGTTTTGGCTATACTGCTTATTGCCTATGGTCATATTTTACCAAAACTTTTCGAATTTTTCAAGCTAAATATCGAAATTGCACAAAATATTTTCTGTCATTTTTCGATTGTGGTGGAAAATATGGGTGTTTCAAACGAAAATCTATCAAAAATTGACATCCGCATTCTATTTTTGTAAATTTTTTCGGCAGACACAGATCTTTCTTCTTCTCTTTTCTCTGTTTTGTAGGCAGACATGCGACGCACACCCACAGATTTGCAGATCCTGGCAACGTTTGATTTATCACTTTAAAGTATTGATTTTTCTTGTTGACATTCATATCCCTGTGTTATAAAATCGAAGGGACAAAGGAGGAGCTGTACAATGTCTGATTCTACATTTGGTTTTATCGGCCTTGGTCTGATCGGCGGATCCATCGCCAGAGGCCTTCGACGTGCAAATAAAGATATTACAATCATGGCGTACATGCGGACCCGCTCAAAGCTTGAGCAGGCAAAAGCGGACGGGACCATCGACATGATCCTTGACGGGATCGATGAGACACTCTCCGCATGTGACGTTATTTTTCTCTGCACCCCTGTAGAATACAACGCGGTATACCTCGAAAAGGTACGCCCGTTTCTGAAACCTGGTGCGCTGATCACTGATATCGGAAGCACAAAGACAGACATCCATCAGGCGGTGGAACGTCTGGGTTACGAGGATGTGTTTGTCGGCGGCCATCCGATGGCGGGTTCTGAAAAGACCGGCTATGAGAGCTCTACGGACCATCTTCTGGAGAATGCCTACTACATTATTACACCTACAAAAAAATCCACACCGGAGCAGATCGACCGGATCCGTCAGGTTGCCCTGGGTATCGGTGCTCTTCCCATCGTTCTCGACTACCATGAGCATGATTTTTCCGTCGCGGCCATCAGCCATCTGCCGCACCTTGTGGCATCCAGCCTCGTTAATCTTGTCCATGACAACGATTCAAAGGATGAGATCATGAAGCGGCTGGCCGCGGGAGGTTTTAAGGATATCACACGTATCGCCTCCTCCTCCCCTGTCATGTGGGAGCAGATCTGCATGACGAACACAGAAAATATTCTGGTGCTCTTAAAGCGGTATGTCTTTTAATGGAATACGTCCTATTTGTACCATAATGGAATCACGAAAAGAACG
>OGXC01002596.1_pt1 | contig 11896 bp, 10 predicted proteins | sample 1576201 | NCBI WGS metagenome assembly OGXC01 (sample SAMEA3541562, study PRJEB24748) | human gut metagenome | biome: human gut; feature: human-associated habitat; material: faeces | place: China | collected 2012 | reverse complement strand
AAGAAAAGAAAGATAATTATATAAGACGTGAAAGAAGCTATGGATCAGTTTCAAGGGCATTTTATATTAGCAATGTAAATAAAGATTCAATTAAAGCTAAATTCGATAATGGTGTTTTAAATATTGAATTGCCTAAGAAGGAAGTAACTACAAATAATAGTACTCAAATTTTAATTGAATAGTCAAAAATTAATTTTTATTTACTCCTAAAAGTATTTCTTCTCTAGAAAGGAGATGATTCAAGCGGGTTAGATAAAAAATCAGCTACAAAACTTAATTTGTAGCTGATTTTTTTATATTTATAAGTTAAGCTTAATGAAAAGTTTACTCATTAAATTTATTAAATTACTGTACCATATTAAATAGTTACATGAAATTTTCATAGATATATGCATATAATATCTTATTATAGAAAATTTTGTAGGTGCTTTTTATGACTAATTCAAAAAAATATTCTTTAATTAACGAAAATATAAATATATATACAATTTCAGGAACAGTTGTACACAATAACGGTGGACCCTATAAAGATGTAATAAATACTCCTATGCCTAATGTTACAATTGCATTACAAATTCAAGGGGACAAAAATATTTATGGCGAAGTAACAGAAACTGGAATTGTTGTAAAAACTGATATTAACGGAAGGTTCACTTTTATAAACGTACCTTCTAATAATAGTTATCGAGTTGTTGAGGCTGGACAATATCTAGGTGAAATATCTTCTACTGGAGATTGGAATGACTCTAAGGAGATATCCATAACTCCAATTGACCCATATATTTCTCAAGTTACTAATGCTCCATCAGACTCTAATAGAATTTGTTCAATATCACCCAATACAGTTTTTATTGATACTTTAACAGAAGATATTGATGATATTTCTTTCATTGATGTTTTTGTTAATGATATTCCACTTTCTTTAGGTAAGTATGTTATTACTGGAAGTAATTTATTTACTGGTGCTGATAATGGTACATTTGGTAATTTGCCAAATGGAACCCCTGTACAAACTAGTCCTGCTTCAAATCCTTATTCAGGTTTTGGAGAAAGCTTTCAATATGTCCAGTATGAACATAATCCTGCAACTCAAACTAGTGACCCTAATCTTGCTTGTCAAAATGACGAACCTGGTGAATTATGTACTTGTACCCATGGTGGTTATCCAACCTGCCCACCATATAATGGTCAATATTCCTTAAGTAATACAATAGCTAATTCTAATTTTTGTGGTTGGTCTACTGGTGGCTGGTTTAATGTTTCCGACCACAAATCTGGTGATGAAACTAGTAGTATGCTAATTGTAAATGGAGCTTATCCAGGTGAATTTATTTTTAAAAGTGATGTTACTCTTAAGGAAAATACTAATTATTTTTTTTCAGCATGGATTTGTAATATAGACCTTTTTCCTAGTGCTGCTTTGCCCAAATTGAGAGTTGAAATAACAGAAGAAGGAAGCTCAACTCCTATTTTTAATGATAATTTAATAGGAAATTTTAAAGTTACAAAAATCCCCACTTGGAATCAGATAGGTACAATATTAAATTCTGGTACTAGCGTAATTGATGGTAAAAATAATTTAGATACTAAGACAACTATTACAATTTCTTTTATTAGTGAAGGTGCTGCTGCAACTGGAAATGATTTTATTATAGATGATATTACTCTTTATGAATTAATTGAAAGTCCTATTACAAATTTAAAAAAATCTGTTGATAAATATGTAGCTAAACCTGGTGATATTCTTTTATATACTATAACCTTTGAAAATACTAGCAATACTGAAATCACTAATTTATATTTTTATGATGAAATTCCTGCCAATACAACCTATGTTGCTAATAGTTTAACAGTAAATAATATGCAATTTACTAATATCGGACAGCCTGGTTATATTGAAACGATAATCCCTTCACTAGGCATAAATGAAGCTGTTACTATAACTTTTAATGTAAAAATTAATAATAATACTGAAAATGGTACTGAAATCATAAATTTTTGTAGACTCTTCTATGGAACTACTGGTGATGAAACTAATATCATTTCTAATACAGTTTATACTATGGTAATAGATACAGATTGTAGTCCATGCCCTACTGGACCTACTGGTCCTCCTGGTATTCTTGGTGCTATTGGTCCTACCGGATGTACTGGCTTTACTGGTACTCCCGGTGATACAGGTCCTACTGGACCTACTGGTCCACCTGGTATTATTGGTGCTATCGGTCCTACTGGCTCTACCGGTATTACTGGTACTCCTGGTGATACAGGTCCTACTGGTCCTACTGGTCCCACTGGTATTATTGGTCCTATAGGCCCTACTGGATGTACTGGTTTTACTGGTACTCCTGGTGATACGGGTCCAACTGGACCTACTGGTCCTCCTGGTATTCTTGGTGCTATCGGTCCTACTGGTCCCACTGGTCCAACTGGTCCTACTGGTATTATTGGTGCCACTGGTCCAACTGGATGTACTGGTTTTACTGGTACTCCCGGTAATACTGGACCTACTGGACCTACTGGTCTCCCAGGCTGCTTTGGTTGTACCGGTCCTACTGGATGTACTGGTACTCCCGGAATTCCCGGTTCTATAGGCCCAACTGGACCTACTGGTCCTGCAGGCGCAGATGGTTGTTGTAGAATATGCTATATTCCACAATGTGAAAAAAGTTATTTATATATTAATACAGCCAATATAGAAATTAAACAAAAAAATCAACTAATTTCTTTATCAAAAAACATCCAAAAAAGAGGCTATAATATTAGGCACATGAATAACTCTCCAATTATCAACTTATCTGCAAAGAAATCATTTATGTTCAACTGTACTTTAAATGCTACTAATTTTGATATTTCTAATGAAAGTAAAGTTGATGTAGAGCTATTAGTAGATGGATACCCTTATCCAGGAATGGACTCTGCCACAATATTTTCAAATAATGAAGTAATAAAAATAATTGGTTTAGCGATAATAAGAACTTCAACATGTACTACTATAAGTTTAATAAACAAATCAAATTGTCCTGTTAAATTTTCTAATATTAATGTAACAATTATTGAAATTTAGCTATTATATTAGTATCTTACTAAAAATTAATCTCATTTAACCTTCTACTTTTAATTTTAATGTTTGAATCCCTCAATAAAAAATACCGTATATTACAAATGCAATATACGGTATTTTTTATTATCCTCTTATTAAATTTTCTATCTTAAACAAACTATTATTCTTATTAAATTAATTAACTTTATCAATATACCTTACCATTTCTTGTTTAACTTATAATTACTTATAAATTGCTTCAGTAGTTTTAATTTTTCTACTTACAGCATCAATTTGCATTTCTTTTACAACTTGTGTATATATTAAATCCACAATAAATATTTGTGCTATTTTTGATGATACTGCTCCACTTTCAAGCAAAGTTTCAGAAGAAACATAATTTAAATTTATATCAGAAACTCTTGCAAGTGTTGAATTTTCATTTTCAGTTATTGCAATTATTTTCGCACCATTTTCCTTTGCAATTTTTACAGACTTAATAATTTCTTCAGTTTCTCCAGAATGAGAAATTGCTAATACAACTTCACCTTCATTTGCAAGTGCAGACATCATTATCATAGTATGTGTATCTTGATAATACATGCTATTTATGCCTATTCTCATAAATTTATAATTAGAGTCTTGTGCAACTATTCCTGAATATCCAACTCCCATAAAATATGCCTTCTTGCAATTTTTTATTAAATCAGCACACTCATATATATCATTAGTATTTAATTTATTAACAGTTCTTTCTAATACATTAATATTGTTCCTTAAAAGCTTATTAGCTGTTTCTAATACATCTTCATTATTACTTATTTCATTATTAATAATACTATTGCTATTTTTTAATGATATTTCTTGAGCTAAGGTTACCTTAAAATCCTGAAACCCTGAAAACCCCATTTTTTTAGCAAATCTAGTTACTGTTGCTTCACCTGTATTAGTTTCTTTTGCAGCTTCTGATATACTCATGTAAATAACTTTTTCTGCATTATTTCTTATATATTCAATTATCTGCTTATCCGACTTACTTGTCTTAAAATTTGGAGTATCCAACTGATTTAATATGCCCATTTCTTCTCTCCTGCCACTACTACTTTTACTTAATATTTTATACTATATTATCTTACAATTATATAATTATCTGCTTTTAAAATTATATAAAGCTCCTAACATTCCTGCATTATTTTGATTTTCTGCAAATTCAATTTTAACATTTTTATATACTCTTTCAATAAGTTTTTCTTTTAAAGCCTTATTAATTCTTTCTTTTAAATAATCTTTTTGTGCCATTATTCCTCCGCCAAGCACAACTACTTCTGGATTAATAACATACACAATATATGAAATACCTAATGCTAAATTATCAACTAAATTATCTATTTCTTCAATACAATCAACATCACCTTTTTTAGCTAAATCAAAAATTATCTTTCCGTTGATGCTATCTTTACTAAGATTCTTTCTTATTGCAACTTTCTCAACTAATTTGCTAGTTGCAGCTATGTCTTGAAATGCACATCCATTAATTAGCATATATCCCACTTCTCCGGCACTATTGCTAAATCCATGGATTACTTTGCCATTAATTATAACACATCCACCTATTCCTGTACCAATAGTTAAGCATACACATGAATGTGAATCTTTAGCGCCTCCAAGCCAGTATTCTCCAAGCCCTGCACAATTCACATCATTTTCTACTTCACATGGTATATCAAATTCCTTTTCTAACTCTTTTTTAATTTCAACTCCTGTATAATTTGGTATTAAACTAGAAGCATATACTATTTTCCCTTCTTTAGGATCAACCATTCCAGCTGTTGATACACATATTCCCTCAACTTTATGTTCAGTTATATAATTTCTTATTATGTTTTTTGCTTTTTCTAAAATTGACAATCCACCTTTACTAGCTTCTGTATCAATTTGAGACATTGTAATAATTTCTCCATTTTCTTTTATAACAGAATGTTTTATTGCTGTTCCACCAATATCTATACAAATATATTTTTTCATAATATCACCTTTGCCACTTTTTAAATTAAAACCTACCAATATTTTATAAAAGCCATTATCAATTTATCTTATATCTATAAAATTACTTAAAAGGGAGTACAAAAATACTCCCTTAACAGTTTTTAAATTATCTTTACTTTAAATATTGCTTTTTTAATATCTTTACTTTCATCAACCTTTATAGCTGTCATATGAGCATCTTCTGGGTAACATATTAAAAAATCACCTTTTTCTAATGTTACTACAGCAGATTCCTCTCCATTTAGAGGTAAGAAATCTCCTTCTTCTTCATATTCCTTTTGCTCTAAATTATCAATATGATTAAGAGCAATTTTTTCTGTTCCATCTAACATTAAATGAACATCAATGTATTTTCTATGAGCTTCCCAAAATCTATCTGCTTTATTTGTAGTTTTATAAGATACTACGTTAACGAATACATCATCACCATTAATTTCATGAGTTCCTGTACTAAATTCATTCAAGTTATTTTCAATAGCATATTTAAAGCATTCTAAAATTCTTTCATCTATAAAATTATATCTTTCTTTATCTTTTATATTTCCAAAAATCATACTTATACTCCTTCTAGTTCTCCTCTTAAAGATTCATCAGTTTCTCTATCACAGAAAACTGTTGCAGCATCTAAAGTATTTACCTTTTTGCCAGTTACAGCAAGTTCTATGGAACTTGTTATATATCCAACAACTACTGATGTTGATATAGAAATAATTGCATATGCCCATGAAGTTACACTTGGAACATTGTACTTTAAGAATACAACAAGTGCTGCTGATACTGCAAAAGCTACATAAGCACCTAAGCTTGTTGCTTTCTTTGTGAAAGCTCCTAAAACGAAGATTCCTGCTAATACTCCAAGAACTAATCCCATAAAGCTATTAAACCATTCATAAGCTGATTTAATTTCACCATTTGCAAGTACCATTGATACTGCAATTGATACAATACCAACACCTAATGATATATATTGAGCTATTTTTGTTTGCTTTTCAAAACTTAATTCTTTAGAAGATATTTTAGATTGAATATCTAATGTCCAGCTTGTTGCAACTGAATTTAATCCAGTTGATAATGTTGATTGTGATGCTGCATATATAGCTGCTAATAATATTCCTGTTATACCAACTGGTAATTGGTATGCTATATATGATGCAAAAATTTGGTCTTGTTGAGCTGTTTGTGCTAATGCTGGATTTTGATTATAGAAAACAAATAATGCTGTTCCTATTAAATAAAATACTGTTGCTAAGAATATTGATAATACTCCATTTCCATAAGTCATCTTCTTTAATTGTTTAATATCTGTTGTAGTTGTAAATCTTTGTACTATGTCTTGGCTTGAAATATATGATGAGAATGTATTGAACCCTGCACCTACTAAAATTATAAATGCACTGTTCTTTAATATGTTTATATCAAAAACTACATCTGTTGGTGCTAAGAACTTTCCTCCAGCTAATTCGCTAAATACAGATCCTATTCCACCATCGATACTAAATAATAAGAATCCTAATGCAAATGTAACTCCAACTATTAATACCATACCTTGAATAAAGTCAGTCCATAATACTGATTTTAATCCACCTGTATATGAGTAAATTATAGCAATAACACCCATAACTATTATTAATATGTTTACATTAATTCCTGTAAGTTGAGCTAATACCATAGATGGTAAATACATAATGATAGACATACGTCCAATTTGATATATTATAAACATTAAAGCACCTAAAATTCTAAGGCCTTTATTTTTATATCTTATTTCTAAGTATTCATATGCTGTATCTATTTTTAATCTGCTATATAAAGGTAAGAAGAATCTTATAGTTAATGGAATTGCAATAATCATACCTAATTGTGCAAACCATAATATCCAACTTCCTCCATAAGAGTTACCTGCTAATGATAAGAACGATATTGGACTTAATAATGTAGCAAATATAGAAACAGATGTAACCCACCAAGGTATAGTTCCATCCCCCTTAAAGAATTCCTTACCCTTCATTTCTTTCTTTGAGAATGCTAACCCTGCTAATAAAACTGCTCCTAGATATACTACGAGCACAACCATATCAATCCATGTAAAACCCTTCACTTTAATCTCTCCTTTATACCTTTAAATTTTAGAAGTATTTATTGTAGATAACTTTAGCTTGCTTAACCATTTCTGGTGTAGCTTCCTTCATTGGCTTTCTGCAATATCCAGCTTCCACACCTTCTTCTTCTAGTAATAATTTTAAAGTTCCATATAAACCGTTTGCTAATATATCAGTAATTAAGTCATTAGTAACATGTTGAACTTCTAATGCTTCAGCAATTCTACCTTCTTTAGCTAATTCAAATATTTCTCTAGCTCTCTTACCATTTACATTAAATGTTGAACCAATAGCTCCATCTACTCCTAGAACTGTTGCTGGTAACATCATTTCATCAAATCCTGCATAAATTAATTTGTCTGGGAATCTTTTTCTCATTCTTTCTAATAAATAGAAGTCTGCTGCTGTGAATTTAACACCAATTATTTTTTCATTTTCAAATAACTCTGCAAATTGATCTAAACTCATATTTACTCCTGTTAAGAATGGAATTGAGTAAATTATCATAGTGTTGTCAACTGAATTTATTATTGTATTGTAATAATCCTTAATTTCTTCAAAATCAAATTTATAATAAAAAGGTGTTACTGCTGATAATGAATCATATCCAAGTTCTGTTGCATATTTTGCAAGTTCTACTGATTCCTTAACATTAATTGATCCTACTTGCGCAATTAACTTTACTGCATCCTTTGCTTCATCTTTAGCAATTCTAAATATTTCTTTCTTTTCTTCTGTTGAAAGCATAAAGTTTTCTCCTGTGCTTCCACCAACATATAAACCATCAACTTTATTTTTGTCGATGTTATGTCTTATAATTTGTCTAAGACCCTTTTCGTTAATGTTTCCTTCCTTATCAAAAGATACTAATAATGCTGAATAAATTCCCTTCATTTTTTAACCCTCCATTTTGTAAATGTTTACTTAAAATTTAAAAAAATTATTTATTTCTAATTTACTAAACATCTGGTATTTAGCTTAATAGCTTGTCTACCAGTATGATTTTTTATTAAAGTTTAGTAAATGATTTAACTTATTGATTTAACAAATTTCTTTGTTATTAATTGTGGTCTTGTAATTGCTCCTCCAACTACACATGAATATGCTCCACATTCAAATGCTTGTCTTAATTCTTCCGGAGTATTTATTTTTCCTTCTCCTATTACAGGTATTTTTAAATCTTTAGATAACCTTTTAATAAGCTCTAAATCTGGTCCATCTCCCTGTGTTGAATACTTTGTATATCCAGATAATGTTGTAGATACACAATCAACGCCTAATTCTTCTGCTTTAACTGCTTCTTCATAAGTAGATATATCTGCCATAACTAATACTCCATTACTTTTTATATAATCTACTAAGTCTTTTAACGATTCTCCATTTGGTCTTATTCTTTCTGTAGCATCTAAAGCTATCATTTCACATTTAGTATTTAAAAGCTTGTCCACCTCTTCTTTTGTAGGTGTTATATATATTGGTGAATCTTCATAACACTTCTTAATTATTCCTATGATAGGTAATCCCGTTACTTTTTTTATTTCTATAATATCTTCTACCCCTTGTGCTCTTATAGCAACTGCTCCACCTTCTTTTGCTGCCTTTGCCATTCTTCCCATTATGAATGAACTATGTAACGGCTCGTCATCTAAGGCTTGACATGAAACTATAAGTTTACCTTTTACCTTATTTAGCATATAAACTCCTCCCATCAAGATTTAAAGAAAATAATTTTCACTTGTTGATATTATAATACCATGTAATCATTTACTTTGCAAGTAATTTTCATAAATTATTTTCTTTTTTCTTAATTTTATTATTTTAATAAGGTTTTATATTGATTTTTAGTAAAAAAAGAAAATAAATTTCATTTTTATTTTGAAATTTATTTTCAGAAATTCATTTTTATTAAATGTTTTTTGTTTTATTTTTAAAATAATATGGAAATTAATACAAAATAAAGGATGCCCTAATGAGTTACCCCTGTCTACATCACAATAGGTCAGTTCATTAGGACACCCTTTTAAGTCGCAATATTTTATATTTTTAAACACTTCATAGTAAACTATTCTTTGCTTTCTTAATGTACATATCTTATATAGAACTTTTACTCAATCTGTAACTATTATCTTCTTTCATATTCCTTAATTAAAATACTTGCCACAATAACTGATAAAAGATATGTTATAGATTTATCTTGAGTGTATAAAAAATTACTTATAATAATAAATATTATTATTGATACTATTAAAATCTTTATTAAGTAAATATTTTTTTTCTGTTTTAGGATATTAATTAAATCCTCACTTATACCATATATATTTTTTTCATCTGAAATTTTTTCTATTTCTCCACTAGGCGAGGTAGACATACCAAATACATATACCCCTCCAATTAATGCTATAATCCAAACTATACCCTCCATTAATATTCCCCCCTTATTATTAATTAAAAAATATTGCAATAAGAAATCCAAAAACTATAATATTTTCTCATAAAGTCATACTCCTATACCTTTACTAAACAACAGAACATACGAAAAATGTAATATACCTGCTTTTATCCAATTTTTTTTATTGCTCATAATTTTTCTCCTCACATATATTTAGCATCTAATAAAACAATTATACACTAAATAAAGTATAATTTGCATATTAATTACAAATACCATGTATTCACTTTTATGATTGTAATTTACCATTCACAATATTTAAAAATAGTGTACTTTATTTTTGAATTATGAATAAAAAATACCGGATATTCACTTTTTAATAATACGGTATTTTCATTAATTTAATATTTAATTTCATCTTCTTAATATTTTAATATTATTCACAGTATATTTAATTTATTTTATATACCTTTGTAGTTATTTTTAAATATTTGAATCTTTGTGTTTATGATTTCTCAAAGAAAATACCCATGCTTCATCTTCTGGTAATTTCTTTCCTGTAATATCTTTATACGCTTCCTTAATTCCATTTTTAACTGACCATTTAATAACAAAGTATATTACAATTAAAGTGATAATAGCAGTTCCACCGCTAATCCCTAATTCTTCCCACATAACTATCCCCCCCAAAAATATCTTCAATTAATACCTTACAATATTATACCTTTAATATAGATAGATAATACATAAGCGAGCTTCTCTATCTTTTTATAATCTAGCAATTCTGGAGTATCTTTTTCATTTAAAATAAATTCCGAAATACCCTGTTGACATATATGAATATTCGGATAATCATTTTCCTCAAATGCAAAATAATCGCTTACTCCCATATTTTGCTCAAAAGCAATTTTAGCCTTTTCTGTAGGATAATCATCAACAAAATCTATATTATTATTATTAAAAATCTCCTTAATACCTGAATATAATATTTGCGACTCACTAATTCTACTTAAAGTTTTTAAACCTAAAGGATTAGAATTATATGAATCTTTCATTCCAACACAGTCAATATTTATGTTAAAAATATTTTGATATTGTAATTGTTCAAGCTTTGTTACAAAATCTCTACTGCCTGCAAAAAGAGCCATTTCTCCATTAGTCATTAGAAAAATAACATCATAATTAAGAGACTCTTTTTTTGATGTATCCTCTAATAATTTAGCTATTTCAAGAACTGTAGCAACACCTGATGCATTATCAACAGCTCCATTAAACCAAGCATCAAAGTGAGCTGTCAAAATAATAGCAGTGCTGCTATCGTTTCCACTAATTTTGCCAATAACATTGCTAATATTTCTACCATCATAGGAAAAATTGTCTAAATATGATTTACCAAAAACAAATTCTAAATTTAATTGTTTATACAATTCATCAATATATTCAGTTGCTTTTTGATTCCCTTCTTTATTATATTCCCTATCTTTAACTTTTTCTGAACATAAGTATTCAACTACTTCGCTAACTGTAAATTTTCCGTCGAGATTTTCTTCTTGAACAATAATATTACTTCCAACCTCACTTTCATCTTGTTCTACATTATTATCATTACAACCATATAATAAAAATACACTTAACACTATTAGCAGAAATCTTATTTTATTCATATTAGCCCCCTATTCATTTAATATTACAGATAAATATATATGTTCTATAGCTATTCTGATGATATAATATAAAATTATACATAAAATAATAAATCATATAATAGCAAAACTAACCCACATTTTATTCTCCCTTTACATCGTATTAAGATTATTGATTTAATCTACTGAATAACTAATTAAGATTATCCATTATTCTATTAATTTATATCTTACTATTAATGGACTTAATACAATAATGAATGATAAATATAGTAAATAAAATACTAGAATATTAATTCCTAATTTTAATAAATATGTTTGAACTAATAGAGGTAACGGTATTAATACTGCTATTATTAATCTAGATACATTGTTAATTTTCAATGCAACATTACAATTTTTACATTCTATTCTTTTATAACCACAAAATGACCATATAGAAAATAGCAATTCCACATATGAAAAGTTTCTTTTGCATTTAATACATTTTTGAATAATTTCCCTCTCCTATCCTTTTTAAATTTGTCATATAATACAATTATACACTAGAAAAATCATACTTTACATATTGATTCCAAATATCCCTTAATTCTCACCATATTAAAACTACTTACAATATAGTTGAATTGCGAATAAAAAAATACTGTAAATTCATTTTTGAATAATACAGTATTTT
>OGXC01002594.1_pt1 | contig 11904 bp, 9 predicted proteins | sample 1576201 | NCBI WGS metagenome assembly OGXC01 (sample SAMEA3541562, study PRJEB24748) | human gut metagenome | biome: human gut; feature: human-associated habitat; material: faeces | place: China | collected 2012 | reverse complement strand
GAAGGCCGCACCGGTCGAGGATCGTCCCCGCGTTCTTCGACGCCGAGCCGAGCACCGTCCGCACGCCGCGGCTGCGCACGTCGTGCAAAAACGCCGCCACGCCCGGAAGCACCTCGGCGGGTGTCATTTGCGAAACGAAACGCAGGTAACGCGCATTCTTTTCGGCGGCGAGACGCTCCCTCTCGGCGGCGGAAAAACGTCCCTCAAGCCCTCCGGCGCGCAGGACGATCTCCAGCGACGCCATGCGGCTCACACCCTTGGTCGCTTCGCCCTGCACGGGCGTGAATTCAAAGCCCAGTTCACGAGCCAGCGCGGCCCACGCCAGATAGTGGTAGCGGGCCGTATCGACGACAACTCCGTCCAAATCGAATATGCAGCAGTCTATCATTTTTTGAATTTCGGATACCAAAGATACGATTTTTTTGCAAAAAAACACGTATCCGGCAACGCATTACCTACATACTTGTAAAATATCACCTTCGAAAAGCGGCTGTTTTTCAGAATTAATTTATATCTTTGCGCACGTAATTACAATCAACGCCTTATTAAAAATGAAGCAACTCTGCCTTCTCATCGGGACAGCGGTCCTCGGCATACTGCTCGTTTCGTGCTCCGCACAGAAGCGTGTATGGTACCTGCAGGACGCCCAGCCCTTCACACCCGAACAAATCGCCGAAAACGGACAGATCCGCATCAAGCCGCTCGACCGGCTGACGATCGTCGTCAACAGCAAGGACCCCGAACTGGCAGTGCCGTTCAACTCGGCGACCTCCTACAATTCGCTCACGGGAACCAACATCTCCGGCGCAGCAAACTCGCAGGCGCTCCAGATGCGCACCGTCGACGAGAACGGCATGCTCGAAATGCCCGTGATCGGCAAGATCGAATGCAAGGGCAAGACCCGCAGCGAACTGGCCCAGGAAATCGCGGATAAAATCCGGGAAGGCGGATACATCAGCGATCCGACGGTCAACATTCAATTCGCCGACATGAAAATCTCGGTCATCGGAGAGGTGGCCCGTCCCGGACAGTACAACATCACCAACGACCGCATTTCCCTGTTGGACGCCTTGTCATTGGCCGGCGATCTGACCATCTACGGCGTACGCTCCGACATCAAAGTAATCCGGGAGGAGAACGGCGTCCGCACGACGGCCACCCTCGATCTGACCTCGCAGGATATTTACGACTCCCCCTATTTTTACCTGCAACAAAACGATGTGGTTTACGTAAAACCGAACAAATACCGGGCCCAGGCCGGCGAAATCAGCCAGAACCGCAGTTTCTATATCTCGCTGGTCAGCACCGCCGTGTCCGTAGCGACTCTGATCGTCACACTCACCCGTTAATTTTCACAACAAGGCATGACACCTAACAATATCAACCCGAACTCCGCGAACAGCGATACAAAGCAGGAGGAACACATTACTTTCTCGGTGCACGATCTGATCCAGACGGTAATCGCCAACTGGTACTGGTTCGTCATCTCGGTATTCGTTTGCGTCGGATGCGGTTACATCTACATTTTACGCACCCCGAAAATATACAGCCGCACGGCCAACATCCTCGTGAAAGACAGCCGCAAGGGAGGAGATACCGACCTGGCGACCCTGAGCGACCTGGCGGGCCTGTCACAGCGCCGCAATGTGGACAACGAAATTTATATTCTCCAATCACGCCGCCTGATGACGGAAGTGGTCAAACAGTTGGGTTTGACCGTTCAATACGAAACGAAGGAAGGATTACGGCCCCAGGATCTCTACGGGCAAAGTCCGATCGCAGTGGAGTTCATCAACGATAACGACCGGCAGGGATTCCGGTTCGAAGTTTCGCTGCGCCCCGACAGCATCGTAAAACTCAACTACTTCGAAATATTCGGTCCCGACAAACAGAAATTCAAGCAGGAAATTTCGGCCGTATTCGGCGATACGATCTCCACGCCTGTCGGCCAAATGATTATCCGGCCGACTCTCTATATGTCCCCCGATTACTACGAAAAGGCTCCGATCCGGGTCACCAAAGGCAACTTGGGCGTAGTAACGCAGTTCTACCAGCATGAAGTCAAAAGTTTCGTAGCCAACAAGCAGGCCTCGATCATCACCATTTCTATGAAAAGCTCCGTTCCCAAAAAAGCGGAAGATGTCATCAATACGCTGATCGCGGTTTACGAAAAAGATGCGATCGACGACAAACGGGGGATCGCAGAAAGCACAGGACAATTTATCGACAATCGGTTGGAGATCATCTCCGAAGAACTGAGCGAAGTGGACCGCAACATCGAAAAGTTCAAAAAAGACAACAAAATATACGATATCGTATCGGAAGCCGAGCAGACGATTACCGAAAACGCCCAATATAAAACCGACGGCCTCTCGCTGGAAAACCAGATCCGAATGACGGAATTCCTCAAAGAATACCTGCTGGACCCGACCAAAACCAATGAACTGATTCCCGGAACGCTCTCGATCAACAGCCCGGCGATCAACTCCCAGATAGAGGGCTACAATACCGAGTTGCAACGCTATATGAAGCTCAACTCCGAGAGTTCGGAGAACAACCCGATCATTCAGAATCTCGGCAACGGACTGGCTTCCACACGCCGGTCGATCATCGCTACGCTCGACTCCTATATCTCCACGTTGCAGATCCAACTGGCTGCTTTACGAAAGGAAGAGGCGCTGACCAATCAACGAATATCCTCGGTACCGACGCAGGAAAAACAGATTCTGGACATCGTCCGTCAGCAGAAAATCAAGGAGGAACTTTACCTCTACCTGCTCAACAAACGCGAGGAGAACGCCATCACGATGGTCATCACGGAAAGCAACTCGCGCACGATCGACAGTGCATACGGCTCCCCGCGCCCCGTGTCGCCCAATACCGTGCTGATTGCGGGAATCGCCTTCCTGTTCGGACTGGGCATCCCCTTCCTGATCATCTACCTGATCCAGATACTCGACACCACGATCCGGGGGAGGAAGGACATCGAGGACAACCTTTCGGCTCCGTTCCTGGGGGATATTCCGCAATATTCGGGAGAAAAGCAACAGGGCAGCTTCGTCGTACGCGAAAACGGCCGCGATCCGGTGTCGGAAGCTTTCCGCATGATCCGCTCGAACATGAACTTCATGAACCTGGGCAAGGGCGAGATAAAAGTCATTATGGTCACCTCGTCGAATCCCCACGCCGGAAAGACGTTCGTTTCGACCAACCTGGCCATGACGTTCGCCACGACGGGCAAGAAGGTCGTCATCATGGATCTGGACCTGCGGCGCCGCACCTTCTCCAAACAGATGGGGCACGGCGGAGATACCAACGGGGTTTCGAGCTACCTGTCCGGAAGCACGGAGCTTCAGGCAATCATCCGCAAATCCAAACTGTCGGAAAAACTCGACATCATCTACGCCGGCATCCAGCCGCCCAACCCGAGCGAAATGCTGTTGAGCCAGCGGATGGAAGAGTTGATCGCGGAACTGAAACTCCACTACGACTACATAATTATCGACAGCACCCCGGCGATGGCCGTAGCGGACGCCATCATCACCGACCGCCTGGCAGACCTCAGCATTTACGTAGTACGGGAAGGCCTGCTCGACCGTCGTCAGTTGCCGGATATCGAACGGCTGTACCGCGAAAAGAAATTCCATAACATGGCCATCATCCTCAACGGAGCCAGCTCGACAAAACGTCACGGGTACGGTTATGGCTACGGCTATGGTTACGGGTACGGCCTCGACGAAGAGGAAACCACGACAAAGAAGGGTTTCTGGGGCAAATTATGCGAATGGACACGTAATAAATTTCAAAAGAAATAACCGATATGGCCGTTAAAGGAGCAATCATAGCGATCGATTTCGACGGAACCGTCGTGACACACGCCTATCCGCATATGGGGATGGACGCAGGTGCGGTTCCCGTACTCAAGGAGCTCGTGGCGAACGACTGCAAACTCATCCTGTACACCATGCGCAGCGGACAACTACTCGAAAAAGCCGTCCAATGGTTCAAGGAACAGAAAATTCCGCTGTACGCCATCAATGAGAATCCCGGACAGAAGTCCTGGACTTCGTCGCCGAAAGTCCACGCCGACCTTTATATCGACGACAGTGCACTGGGATGTCCGATCCGCTTTATGGACGGCGTAGCCCGTCCGGTAGCCGACTGGGTGAAAATCCGCCAACAACTGGTAGAAGCCGGTTACCTGGATTAAGCCCGGGTATTTCACCTGTCCCGGAATCACGAATACCTCCGAATCGGAGCCGGCGGACAGGTGGTCGAGAGCCTAAACCTCGTTTTAGAGAGGCTGACAGGTGGCTGGTAACAACAACGAGCGGCCTTTCAGGGGCATCGGGCATAGAAAGCGAAAGACGAACGGAATAGCCTGGTCTTTCGATCAGGACTTGGGACGACACCCAAACTTGTAAAAGCCTTCTACTCGCAAACCGACTTCGTCGAGTGCAGGAAAACCAATCAAAATCGCCGATCCGTTTGGATCGGCGATTTTCCATTACCGGACCGACGACGATTTGTCTATCGCCACAAGTATTCGGGATAAATCCCCGCCCGGATCATCTTCTTCAAATTGGCGACCAGCAACGGTTTATCCTCCTTATAGGTCACGCCGAACCACTGCGCCGGAGAACGGAGGACCCGAACGGAAGCCGTGCCGTCGGCGATCAACTTATTGACCATCGACGGGATATAGCACTCGGCTTTCAAATTCCCGGCACTCTCCTGCAGAAACGACCGAAAAAAAGCCTCGGAGTGGGCGAAGTAATCGGGAGTAAAGCCGAAAAGGTTCATCGACACGGGCGTATCTTCGGCCAACGGTTCATCCCCGTTCGCACCGTGATCGACGATCCCGGCCGCCGTGCGTTCGATCTGCGTATGCTCGACCATTCCCGTAAGGTCGCCGGCAGCGTTTACCGAACAGACGCCGCGCGACACCGTCCCGTTTTCGGAAAGCGTCCGGCTCAACTCGTACGCCACCATGCAATAGCGTCCCGACGCTCCATCCAATCCGCGAAGGTATTCGGCGATGGTACGGAACGCTTCCGCTCCATAAAAATCATCGGCATTGATTACGGCGAAAGGCTCGTGAACGGCATCCCTCGCCACCAGAATCGCATGGTTCGTTCCCCAGGGTTTCACACGCCCTTCGGGTACGGTGAACCCCTCGGGCAGACAATCCAGCTCCTGATAGACATACTCCACGCGGATCCTGCCACCGAAACGCTCTTCGGTGAAAACCTCCTGGAAGTCGGAAGCAAAACTGTGGCGGATCACGAATACCACCTTGCCGAAGCCAGCACGAATGGCGTCATATACGGAATAGTCGATGATGGCTTCGTTGCCGGGACCTACCCCGTCCATCTGCTTGAGCGATCCGTAACGGGATCCCATGCCGGCAGCCAACACCAATAATGTCGGTTTTATCATACTATATTCAGTTTTTACTCGTTTCAAAGAAACGTACAAAGGTAAGGAAACCGGCATTAAATTCAAAGATTTATTGTTACCTTTGTACAATTCAACTTTCCGGCGCGAAAAGGCAGGAATACCATCGGCCCCGTTCGATATGCCGGACCGGAAAGACGAAACGGACAGCCCCGGCTTTTCGACCGGCAGAAACCCCTGCGGATTTCGGTCCAATCGCAAACAACGATCAAAAACAGAACCATGAACGCATTTCATTCCATATCCTCGTGGTGGAAACGCTTCTCCCGCAAACGCCGCCTGAGCATGCTCAATGCGACCGACAACGTCGAGGAGTGGTACACCCACATCTCCCCGGCAGGTCTGCTCGCCGCGTTTCTGGCTTTCGCGCTGCTGCTTTTCATCCTCATTCTGTCGATCGTGGCCTATACGCCGGTGCTGGAACTCCTGCCCGGCTACCGCGTCGAAGCGGCCCGCTCGCGCGAAAATCTGATGCAAAGCGTCATCCGTCTGGATTCCATGGAGCGGATGATGAACGACATGATTACCTATAACAACAACATCGCCCTCATCATGGAGGGCAAGACTCCGGTGGTGCGAACCGTAGGCAAGGAAGACAGCATCCGCACGAACAAGACACTCGTGGTGCCCAGCCGCGAAGATTCGCTGCTGCGGGCCGAACTGGAGGGAGAAGGTCCTTACAGCCTCGGGCAGAGCACAGGCGGCGGTGCCGCACGCAAGCCCATCGAAATGGTCGCCCCGATCGAAGGCATCGTCATCGAGCGGTTCGACATCAAACGCGAGAATTTCGGCATCCGCATCGCCGCATCGCCCGACACCCAGATCGTCGCGGCGGACGACGGCGTGGTGGTGATGAATCTCTGGACCCCCGAAACGGGTTACCTGATCGAAATACAGCACTCCAACAACCTGATATCGATTTATAAAAACCTGTCCAAATCGTTAGTAGCCAAAGGACAGCGAATAAAACGGGGCGGTGTCATCGGATCCAATACGGAAGTGCTGGCCGACGGCGGCGACGCCAAAATTTTCGAATTCGAACTTTGGAGCAACGGCAAGCCCGTCGATCCGGAGAGTTATATCGTCTTCTGACCTTCGTTATGAAACAAAGAATCGCCTTGCTCGGATCGACCGGATCCATCGGAATACAAACCCTCGACATCGTTCGGGAAAATCCCGGACTGTTCGAGATCACGACCCTTACGGCCCATCGCAACTGGGAGCGGCTCGCCCGGCAAGCCGTGGAGTTCGACGCCGACAGCGTGGTGATCGCCGACGAACGGCGATACGACGCCCTGCGGCAGGCGCTCGACGACACGTCGATCAAGGTATATGCCGGCGAGGAAGCCCTGCGGCAAGTCGTACAGAGCGGGCAGGTCGATGTAGTCGTGAACGCCCTGGTGGGCTACGCCGGCCTGATGCCGACGATAGCGGCGGTCGAAGCAGGCAAAAAGGTGGCGCTGGCCAACAAAGAAACGCTGGTGGCGGGCGGCTGTTACGTGATGCCGCTGGCAGCCCGGCACAAAGCCCCGATTGTCCCGATCGACTCGGAACACTCGGCGATCTTCCAGTGCCTGACGGGAGAAAAGTCGCCCGTGCGACGGCTGATCGTCACTTGCAGCGGCGGAGCTTTCCGCGACCGCAGCCGCGAGGAGTTGGCTCACGTAACGGTGGAACAGGCACTGAAGCATCCCCAATGGCGGATGGGCGACAAGATCACGATCGACAGCGCCACGCTGGTCAATAAAGGATTCGAGGTGATCGAGGCGCACTGGCTGTTCGGCGTACCGGCCGAACGGATATCGGTGCTGATACACCCCCAGTCGATCGTTCATTCGATGGTCGAATTCGGCGACGGAGCGATCAAGGCCCAGCTGGGATCGCCCGACATGCGGACACCGATCGCCTATGCGCTCAGTTTTCCGCAGCGCCTCGACCGTCCGGTGGCGCCTTTCAGCTTTGCAGAGCACCCCACCCTCACCTTCGCCGAAGTCGATCGGATCAAATACCCGGCACTCGACCTCGCCTACGACTGTCTGCGGCGCGGCGGCACGGCCGGCTGCACGATGAACGGCGCCAACGAAGTGGCCGTGGCAGCCTTCCTCGCCCGCCGATGCGGTTATCTGGAGATCGTGCGCAGCATCGAATACGCACTGGGCAAATCCTCGTTCGCAGCCGTGCCGTCCCTCGGGGACCTGGGCGAAGCGAACGCCGAAGCCCGGTGTCTGGCCGCCGAATACCTGCGGCTCTGATTATCGGCAAAAAACATTCTTACAATAAATGTTTTCGACAGGTAAAGACAGAACGGGTTTCCCGCCGTACCTGACATAGAAAACAAACTGAAAAACGAACGCTTAAGCAATGGATATTCTTATCAAAATCGCTCAACTTTTTCTCTGCTTCACGATCCTCGTGGGCATTCACGAACTCGGGCACTTCCTGATGGCCCGGGCTTTCAAGATCCGCGTCGAAAAATTCTACATCTTCTTCGACCCGTGGTTTTCGCTCTTCAAGTTCAAGCGGGGCGACACGGAGTACGGTCTGGGCTGGCTGCCGCTGGGCGGCTACGTCAAGATCGCCGGCATGATCGACGAATCGATGGACAAGGAACAGATGAAACAGCCGGTCAAACCCGACGAATTCCGGGCCAAACCCGCCTGGCAGCGGCTTCTGGTAATGGTGGCCGGCGTCATGATGAACGTCCTGCTGGCCATCGTCATCTACTGCGCCGTTTGCTACACCTGGGGCGACTCCTACTTTTCGAACCAGGACGCGAAATGGGGCTATAATTTCAACCCGACGGCTCACGAAATGGGCTTCCGGGACGGCGACCGTTTCGTGTCGATCGACGGCGAGGAGATCGACAACGTCATGCGGGTACAAAACGACCTGCTGATTACCGACGGCGGCCGCCGCGTGATAGTCGAACGGGGCGGAGAGCCGGTAACGCTCGACATTCCCTTCGAATCCCTGCTCCGTATGCGGCAGGAGAAGGCTTACGAGGACCTCTTCACCCTGCGGCTCCCCTTCATCGTGGACAGCGTATCCTACACCTCGGCAGTCGAAGCGGGCCTCGAGTCCGGCGACGAAGTGGTAGCGATCGACGATCTGCGCGACGCGGACTACCCCCGATACCGCGACTACCTGCAAAAACACAAGAACGACAAGGTTCTGCTGACCGTCCGCCGCGACGGTGCGCTCATCGATTCGCTCGCACTGCCCGTCGATGCCGAAGGACGGATCGGCGTGACGGTCACGAATCCCTATTCGCTCCGAACACAATATTACACATTCTGGGAGTCCATCCCGGCAGGTATCCACAAGGCCGGAAAGACGATTTCGAGCTACTGGGACCAACTGAAGCTGATCGTGCAGCCCAAAACCAAAATGTACGAGGAACTGGGCGGATTCGTGGCTATCGGCAGCATCTTCCCCAGCAGCTGGGACTGGCATGACTTCTGGCTCAAGACCGCCTTCCTGTCCATCATCCTCGCGGTGATGAACCTGCTCCCGATCCCGGGACTGGACGGCGGACACGCCCTGTTCACCCTGTGGGAGATCATCACGCGCCGCAAGCCGAGCGAAAAGTTCCTCGAAGTGGCCCAATACGTCGGCCTGATGATTATTCTGGCGCTGCTGGTCTATGCCAACGGAAACGACATTTACCGATTCTTCATCAAATAACGCCGCCATGAACGAAACATTGGAACGCTGCCGCCGGAATCTCGTCCGGCGCGGATTCGAAGCCCGGATCGCCGCAACGACCGAAGAGGCCCGGCAAATTCTGTGGGAAAAAATTCGGGCCGCCGCCCCGGAAACGATCTGTTTCGGGGATTCGATGACGATGAAAGCCACGGGTATTGTCGATGACCTGCATCGGGACGGCCACTACCGCCTGTTCGACGGTTTCGACCCTGCGATGCCTCGGCCGCAGAAGCTGGAAATCCGGCGCCAGGGCTTGCTGGCCGATCTCTTCATTACCGGTATAAACGCCGTCACGGAAGACGGTGCCCTGCTGTGGCTCGATATGATCGGCAACCGCATCGCCCCGATCGCCTTCGGGCCGCGCAAAGTACTGCTGGTCGTGGGACGCAACAAGATTACACCGACCCGCGAAGCGGCCGAAGAGCGGATCCGCACCATCGCGGCCCCGCAGAACATAGCCCGGCATCCGGGATTCCGCACGCCCTGCGCCGTAACGGGTGTCTGCGCCGACTGCTATTCGGAAGACCGTATCTGCAACACGCACCTGCGGATGGAACGCTGTTTTCCCCGCAAGCGGATTACCGTGGTGTTGATCGACGAAGACCTCGGCTTGTAAAGGCCCCTGAAGAGAACGAAACCGAAGATTACGATTTTCTACTGACGATATGAACGAAACATTCGAACAGTGCCGCAAGAACCTCCTCCGCAGAGGATTCGAAGTCCGGATCGCCGCAACGACCGAAGAGGCCCGGCAGATCCTGCGGGAAGAGATTCGGGCCGCCGCCCCGGAAACGATCTCTTTCGGAGGCTCCATGACGATGGAGGCGACGGGCATCGTCGATGAGCTTCGCCGGGAGGGGCGTTACCGCCTGTTCGACGGAGTGGATTACACCTTACCTCCCGAAGAACGGATCGAGATCCGGCGACAGGGTTTGTTGGCCGATCTGTACATTTCGGGAATCAATGCCATCACGGAAGAGGGGGCGCTCTATTGGCTCGACGGGATCGGCAACCGGGTAGCGGCGATCGCCTTCGGCCCCCGCAAGGTGCTGCTGGTCGCAGGGCGTAACAAGATCGTGGCGACACGCGCTGCGGCCGAGGCACGCATCCGCGACATCGCGGCACCCCGGAACGTCGCCCGGCTGGGACAGAAAACCCCTTGTGCAGCGACAGGCGTTTGCGCCGACTGCGACTCGGAAGGGCGCATCTGCAACACGCATCTGCGGATGGAGCGCTGCTTTCCCCGCAAGCGGATTACCGTGATTCTGATCGACGAGGAAATGGGATTATAACAAGGAATGCGGATGCCCGTCGCGGCAGCATCGGCACTCCCCGGAAAAACGATACGACATGGCAAAGGTCAAGAAAGCATTCTTCTGCCGCAACTGCGGCTTCGAAGCCCCCAAATGGTTGGGACGCTGCCCCTCCTGCGGGGAATGGAACACATTCACCGAAGAGGTGATCGCCCGTGAAAGCGGCGGCGGACCTGCGACTGTCGCCAACCTGCCCAAAGCCCGTCCGCAGCGAATCGCCGACATCCACGAAAGCGAACACCGCCGCATCGACCTGGGAAACCGGGAGGTGAACCGCGTGTTGGGCGGAGGGCTCGTGCCCGGCTCCCTCGTGCTGCTCGGCGGCGAGCCGGGTATCGGCAAATCGACCCTCAGCCTGCAAATCGCCCTGGCGGACAACGGCCTGAAAACCCTCTATGTTTCGGGCGAAGAGTCGGCCGAGCAGATCAAGATGCGGGCCCTGCGTCTGGGCATCGGCAACGAAGGGTGTCTGATCTATGCCGAAACTCTGTTGGAAAATATTCTGGCCCAGATCGAAGAGCAACGGCCCGACCTGGTGGTCATCGACTCTATCCAAACCATCTATACCGACATCATCGAATCGTCGGCCGGGAGCGTTTCGCAGATCCGCGAATGCGCGGCATCGCTGCTCAAATACGCCAAAGCGACCGGAACGTCGATCTTCATCATCGGTCACATCACCAAGGACGGCACGATCGCCGGCCCGAAAATCCTGGAGCACATCGTCGATGTTGTACTCCAGTTCGAAGGGGATAACAACCTGATATACCGTATTCTGCGAGGAATAAAGAACCGTTTCGGAGCTACGTTCGAAATCGGCGTTTTCGAGATGCTCGACGCAGGGTTGCGCGAGGTGGACAATCCGTCGGAAATCCTGCTTTCGCACTACGAAACCCCGCTCAGCGGTGCTGTTCCCTGGCGTCAGACACCGGCCTTAAGCCGTAATTCATTCTGTTCTGTACTGCCTTGCCGGTCAGGTCAATCCCCCTGGCATCTGCGTTCCGTTTCAGTTCCTCCAGAACCTGGTTGGCATCCTTTGGTTCCTCATCCGCTGTCCCGGTCTGTTCCCGCAGCTGATTCAGAGCCTTGTTCTGCCTGCTGTCCGCACTGAAAAACATATCCTCACCGGACTGCCGGGTTTCCTTGTGTCCCTGAACCACGGCCGTCATATCTGCTTCCATGGTATCTGATTGTACCGGTCGGACCGTATCTGAAGTCTTTCCTGATAGTTCCTGTCCAGCCGCAGATCTGGCAGCTGTTTCCTGAGCCATCTGCTCCCGGACTGCTTCTGCGTATGGCGGCTGAACCAGCTCCTGAGTCTGAAGGGCTGCCGTCTGCTCATAACCCGCTAAAGCTGTGTTGGATAAAAGGGTCTGTTCCGTCTTTCCTGGTTCCGGAACATATTCCGTCAGCATGGCAGCGTCCTGTG
>OGXC01002562.1_pt1 | contig 12016 bp, 6 predicted proteins | sample 1576201 | NCBI WGS metagenome assembly OGXC01 (sample SAMEA3541562, study PRJEB24748) | human gut metagenome | biome: human gut; feature: human-associated habitat; material: faeces | place: China | collected 2012 | reverse complement strand
TGAACTTTTATTTTCCCATCCTTTACAAAATAATAATTATTATAGCTGTCTTTGATGCAGGTGGGTTGCTCTGCTTTACAATTAATTTTTTGATAGAAGCCTACTTCTTTGTGTTCATCCCCATTGATCTGGATACTGTTTATTCCTTTGTGGAAGATGCTTTGGAACAAAGTCGTTTCTGTAGAATAGCTGTTATTACTATTTTTAATTCCGCTACCTAAACATATCATCCGGTTCCCAAAACAGAAAACTGATTTACGGGCTACGAAATCCGGAGTAAAGTTTTTCAGTTCGCGTTCCATCAGTTTTGTAACAAACATGCCGTTTCTGTTTTCAAGAGAACTACTGCCTGAAAAATTCTCTCTAGAATGAGCCATGGTGGTTCCCGGTAGTGGACTGTCAAGCAATTCAAAAGGTAAATGGATGGTCGTAGTTCCCGGCAGGCGATTCCAATCCCAACCGTTCTCATCGTAGCCACTGGCGAGGCGTGAAGGGTATCCCATAATTTGAACGGAACCATAACTTTGATAACGTCCATAACGGTTATCTTTCCGATAAATCTCAGATCCCCAGACATCGGTGGTATAACCTTTTAAGGTTACCATCCAATCGTTTCTCCGAAATATACCTGCCGCCCCATAGTTGTATACAAAGAAACCTTGTGGTGCGGGGGCAGGAGTAATGCCTTGTGCTTTGAAGTAACGTGCTTCGGGGGTATCCTTTTCGCAAAGCCGTAGATAGTCTGCTGCCAGATGATGGTCGAAGGCATTGCCTTCTCCTGATAAGTCTCCTGACAGGGCAAGATGAGCAAAAGCGGCTACATCATCCGCTTTCATTGAGCCACCGAAAGGATGCCGTCCGCTGATACCAATTCCCCATTCATATTTGTTGGAGTAGTTGCGCATGGCGATAAAGGCGGATTTCAGCACTTGACGAGCATCTTCGGTAGGTTCATAAACGGTATTATTGGTTAAGGAAATAAATTGGCCTACCGTGGCGAGTACTCCTGTTGTATAGGCTGGATAGAAACCACCATGGTGAAAAGTGGTTCCGTCCACTTTGATACCTCCGATAGTTCCTGGAGTGTATTGAAGAGAAGAGGATACCCAACGGGAAAGACCTTTCAGTGCGCGTACTCGTTCCCGTTCGTCAGTGAACAGTAGTGCTGAAACAGTTTTAGCCATTAAAAGGGTATGCCAGCTGTCCAGTAGCTCGTCTCTACCGTATTGGTAGGGTTGGCGAGTTTCTTGTAAGGCGGACCAGAAAATGAGGGTGGATAAGATATTATCCCGATTTGGAGCTTTCCAGATAGCATCACGCATTAACCAAGCTGTAGTGTAAATTTTCCGTACTTGATATCCATAATGATGATTGGTTCCCATCCCGCTACCGAAAGAGAATCCTTGGTCTATGGCGAAGTCCCAGACGGTGAAGTAATTCTTGCGGGAAGTTTCGGAATGATTGTAATAAGTATCGTAAGCGAATCCGGATAGCATCGTTTCCAAGTCATTCCAGGATATTTCTCCTTTAGAACGGTCCAGTTCATCGGGTGTTAGAATCGGAGCACCGATGAATCCGGTTCCGGAACGTTGAATACGTGCTTTCTGAAAAACATTATATGCTTTGGAAACAGCTTCTCTCGGCGCTTTCTGAATATCGAGAGCAGTGGTTAGTCGTTGTTCTACAGTACACAGTTCATCTTTTTCTGCTTGATTGAGAGTAGTAGGTAATGGAATATCATATTCATATTGTTCCCATTGCCAAACCCGGCACCAATGCCACAGGTCTCGGTATGAGAGAGAGTTATTGTAAGGCATTTGCAAGTCGGGAGTAGTACGGTCGTTCATCTTTTTTACAGGAAAAGTCAAACGGTCCAGAAATATACGCCCTTTTCGTTCAGGGGCTATCAGCCGATAACTTGTTATTTCTTTATTTTGTTTATCTCCTTTCATGTGTTGGAAGCCGATCCAACAAGCGCGCCAACCAGCCGATGCCAATTGGAAATTGAACCAATAAGATACATCTCCTTGGGGGGAAAGGAATTCAAAACGAATGGAATCTTGTTGAGGGGCTTCATTATAAATCCATAAGGTTATTCCGTATGAATTTTCCATTCGTTCATCAAGGGTGAGAGGCTGTTCAAGAGCAACGTTGAGCTTGGAACCGGAACGGAAATCCCATTCAAGACTCTGTTTTCCTTCTTTATAATACTGAGTAGATAAAGTTATCTTTCCCTTATCACTTGTTTGAAACTGTTTGGGAATCCCAGTCTCAAAACCTATCAGTTGGGCAAAGGATGTTTGACCGCATAACAGTACAAGAATGAATAATAAGTGTTTTCTGGTCATAAGGCATATTGTTTTTAAGTTTTATAAAAAGAGGGAGAGGAACCTCACGGCCGCTCTCCCCACACATATCAAATTGATTAAGGTCTATTTGATTTCGTTTTAAGGTTAGAAGTCATGCATGTAGCTATTTCTTGGGATTCCAATAGCTGTTTTGTTCTAACTTGGTGTTCACAGACAATTCTTTATTGGGGATTGGCAAGAACTGGTGTTTGTCCTGAGTGCTTCTAGTAAAACCTTCGGCACCGCTTCTGTTTGCCTTTTTGTTTGACCAACGTGCATCTTCAATAGCATTTGCCAAGTTTTTACTGATTGTCTCTACATAAATACCCCAACGGATCAGGTCATATTTACGTAATGCTTCGAAGCAAAGTTCGCGTCCACGTTCGTCACGAATTTCTTGGCGCAGTGCATCTGCTGAAATAGTTTCAGGTAATTTACCGATTCCGGCACGCGTGCGTACTTCATTGATGGCAGATACGGCTAAAGGGGTAAACCCTTTTGATTCTAATTCTGCTTCTGCCAGCATTAATAGAACATCAGCGTAGCGTAAAATAGGGAAGTTTTCTTCAGTGAAATTTTTGTGCTGGGGGGTACTCTTTTCCCATTCACGGCGGAATTTGCCGCAGCAACGTTCTACAATAGCTGTTTTGCCCCATGCTTTTTCAGTGCCATTGGCAGCAATTTGGTAAGGAGCCATAGCCAAATCACGTCTTAAGTCACCAGGATTTTTCTCGTACAGATCCCAAAGAATGAGTGAACCGGCATAAAAAGCGGCGCCATATCCTTTCCCACAATTTGCATTTTGCATATTACCGATCTCGTTGCCCATACGACCTTCTGTATATTTACCGTCATCACGGGTACCGATGAATTCCGCTTCCCACATACTTTCATTATATTCGGGATCGTATTGATCAGAAGCCATCATTTTCCAGATAGCATAAATGTCATTTTGATATAGCTTGTGCTTCTTAGAGTCATAAACAGCTTTAGCATACTTGGCAGCTTTTTCATAAAAAGGTTGTCCACCTTCACTCGGATAACCGGCGCGCCACAGGCATACGCGTGCCAAGATACCTTCGACAATGGTTTTCTTTACATGAGAAGGTGATTTGTCATATTCTTTATCATCTACCATGTCGATACAGTCTTCCATTTCTTGGATAATCCAGTCAAGTGCTTCTGCATGGGGGGTGGCAGCTTTGCTACTCGTAGCTATGTCTGTAACCGTTTCTGTACGGATAGGTACTTCATACCAGCCTTGTACCAAAAGGAAGTGATAGTAGGCACGAAGAAATTTAGTTTCTCCTTTTATACGTTGTCTTATATACTCTTTATCTTCGGGAAATTCAGCCTTATCAATATTATCAAGTAACACATTGGCATTATTAATACCGTCATAAAGATCTGTCCATGTATCAAAAAGTTGCGCATTTGCAGCATCATGAGTGTTGCAGACTGCACCGTGATTCTTTACTGGATTTCCATCAAATTCGCGGGCAAAATAACTTAAATCATCAGTGTTGGAGAACATCAGTGAGTAATTATTACCGTAAACGGTCCCTTTTACCAAGGTATAATATACTCCAGCCAAGGCCATTGTACAATCTTTTTCATTCTGGTAGAACGTTTCAGGAGCAACAAAGTCATAGGGCTTTGTGTCAAGGAAGTCGCATGAAGCCATTGTAACTACGAGTGACCACAAGCATATCTTTTTAAAGAGATTATTCATTTTCTTCATATTCGTTTTTCAGTTTAGTGATTAGAAAGTAACATTTACACCAAGTGAGGCATTGAATGCACGAGGATAAGCCGACCAGTCAAATCCAGGAGTTAACACAGAGTGACGTGTAGAAACTTCAGGGTCTGAACCGGAATATCCCGTAATAGTAGCAATATTTTCAGCAGAAACGAATACTCTTGCTGCACTGAGGCCTATTCTCTTCAAAGTCTTGGTATCAAAGTTATATCCTAAAGAGATTGTTTTCAATTTCAGAAATGATCCATCTTCTACGTACAGTGAACTGTATTCATCAGCGCCGACTGCTCTTACACGGGGGATATTGCTGGTAGGATTGCTTTCACTCCAACGGTTCTTATAAGATGCGAACTGGTTCAACTGTTTTTTAGCTCCTGGATTTTCCATTACGAGACGATTCACATTGAAAACGTCATTACCGTAGCTCCACTGCAAGAAGATATTTAAATCCCAGTTCTTATAGACGAAATTATTAGTAAAGCCACCTGTATGCAGTGGATGTCCGTTGCCAATTACTGTCCGGTCATTATCTGTAATCAGATTGTCCTCGCTGCCATCGATGTTCTTATACTTTGGATCACCGGGCTGGCAACCATCTTTAAATTTAGGAACTCCTGGTTTCAGTTCATAAGTCTTTTTCCCGTTTTCATTAACAGTGATATTGAAATATTCTTCTTTATATGTTCCGTCATATACGAAACCATACATTTTACCTGCAGATTCGCCTACACGACTGACATAGGCTATCTGGTTTCTGAATTTCTGGTCCCAGCTGATGTAACTTGTCATCTGTTCTTGCCCGTAGTTTAAAGACAAGATTTTATTTTTATTGAATGCTATATTGAAACTGGATGACCAGGTAAAGTTCTTATTCTGTATGTTAGTACTTTCTAAAGTAACTTCAAATCCTGTATTGCGTAACTCACCAATGTTAAGACGGGTAGTTGCATAACCGGAACTGGCAGGAGTATCTGCATTCATCAGCAAATCTTTGGTTGTTTTGATATAGTAGTCAATATTCAGGTTTAAGCGTCCATCCAAAAAGCCTAAATCCAAACCAAAGTCGTATTGCTCGGTCGTTTCCCATTTCAGGTTAGGATTAGCAATGCTGGAAACATAGTATCCTGGATAGAAAGTGCTGTCCCAAGGATATTTATAAGTATTTTCACTTGCATACAAACGAGCCATGTAATCATAGTCTCCAATACGATTGTTACCTGTGAGACCGTAGCTGACACGCAATTTACCATTAGATAGCCATGTAAGATTATCTTTTACAAAATTTTCACGTCCAAAAGCCCAAGCCAGTGAGCCTGAAGGGAAATACCCCCAACGATTGCCTGGTGCAAATTTGGATGAACCATCAGCACGCATGGAGAAAGTAACGTAATATTTTGAATCATAATTGTAGTTTAAGCGTCCCAAATAAGACATCAGAGCATTTTCTCCCTTAGAAGCGCTGACAACAGGAACATCACCATTTCCTAAGCCAGCCATGCCTAATGATTCATTAGTAATATGAGAAACGCTGACATCATGATAGTAGCTGGTGTTTTTCTGGAAAGTAATACCCAACAGGGTGTTTAGATTATGTTTTTTCTTGTTGAAAACATAACTCAACGTATTCTCATTCAGATAGCTTCTGCTTTCTGATTGATATAGATAGGCATTGACTCCCTTACTCTGAGTATTATTCGGATGACTATTACCGGTACGTGTTTGAGAATTGTTGAATTCTTCGTTCTTATAGTCTTTGCCTGTATAGCCGGCTGTTACTTTTAACTTCAGGTTCTTGATGATTTCCCATTCTACACCCAAATTAGCTTGCAGGGTATTTGTAATCTTACGGCGATATTCGTTTTGTGCAGATTTTACCGGATTGAATCGATAATCATTGTTTATATCTACATCTTCGTCATAAAGTTCTGCCAAAAGGTCGGAACCGGAAGGGGAAACAGGGCGGTAGCCCCATACACTGTACATTAATGAGTTGGAAGACTGAGAAGTGTTGATAGATGGATTAGGACCATTCTGAGTAACACTGGCATAGTTAACATTCGCATTAACTTTAATGCTCTTGTTGATTCTTTGATTCAAGTTGAAACGACCTTGATAGCGATTTAAATCGGAACGTATAATAACGCCTTCTTGGTTGCTGTATGACAGAGATGCGGTGTAGTCCATTTGGTCCGTACCACCGCTTAAAGCAACGTGATGGTTATGACTTAAAGCAGTACGATAGATTTCATCTTGCCAGTTATAATTCTTCATTGTTTTATAATCGTCAAGTGTCAGTCCGTTCTTTAAATAAAAGTATTCAAATTCGTCAACCATTTCACCGTCTACTTCTTTTGTATTGCCTGCCATGATTTCTTTCTGCATACATGCAAAATCATAGGCATTCATGACATCCATTTTGTTTCTAACAGTACTAAAACTTACGCTACCGTTATAGGTAACCATTGTTTTTCCGGCTTTGCCTTTTTTAGTGGTAATGATAACGACGCCATTGGCACCACGGGAACCATAAATAGCTGTGGCTGAAGCATCTTTTAGTACGTCAATTGATTCGATGTCGTTTGGATTGAGCGCGCCCATACTTGAGCTTTCCATTGGAAAACCGTCAATAACATAAAGAGGAGCAGTACTTTGGGTTAATGAGCCGGCACCGCGAATAACAATATTGAAGTTATCTCCTAGGCCACCGTCGGAAGAAGACACCTGAACACCTGCTATACGTCCGCCTAGAGATTCGGCAATATTGTTGATAGGAGTTTTTGTCAGGTCATCCATATTGGCTTTACCGATAGAACCGGTTAAGTCGCGACGCTTTACGTCACCATACCCCACTGCCACAACAACGACTTCATCCAGTTGTTGAGCATCTTCCTTTAAATTAATAGTGAATTTCGTTTGATTGTTGACAGCAATCTCTTGTGTCTGGTAACCTACAAAAGATACGACTAAAGTACCTTTTGAAGGTACATTTGTTAATTTGAAGTTTCCATCCAAATCTGTAATGCAACCATTAACGGTTCCTTTTACCACTACGGATGCACCGATAACAGGACCTAAGTTGTCGTTTACAGTACCAGTAACTGTTATTCCCTGTGCTTTTGCTTGTGTTGCAAACAGAACAAAAAGTAACATGATACTTAGCGCTTTCAAGAGGCTTGATTTCTGTTTCATAAATATTAAATTAATTAGTTATTAAAAAAGGTTGTTCTTTATCGTTAAACGACTCGAATTCCAACGCAAATGTATGCGATTGGATAGAAGTCTACTTTCGTTAATAGTTCGCAAAAAGTACGAATTTGTACATTCTTGATAAAGAACCCCCGTTCTGTACGATTCCTTACTTTATTCCTTGGTGCTTTCCGGCCTTCACCTGTTCCAGTAGTGCTGAAAGCTCTTTTACCATCTCCGGATGTGCTGCTGCAACGTTATCTTTCTCCGACGGATCTATGGAAATATTGTACAGTTGGGGCTTTGGATCATTCCCTAACTCCATTTTAGTCCAGTGTTCGATGGCGGGCTTATCACTTGGCTCGATGTACTTCCATGTTCCTTGAATAATCGATAAAGTATTGTTCAAATTCTGCTGTACTATATAGTCGCATCCGGTATTGTCTTTCCCTAAGAAAGTGGCCAGTTGGTCACGGCTGTCGGGAGCAACAGTTGCAGGTGTAAGCGGATGATTCAGTAACGCGGCTAAAGAAGCATACACATCGATCATAGAGAATAGAGCTTGCTGTTTGCAAGGCTGAATACCGGCAGGCCAACGTACAATGAATGGAATACGTGTTCCGGCTTCATAGGCACTGTACTTTCCACCACGGTATTGCTTCATAGGAGTGTGACCGTTCAGCAGTTCGAGGGCCTGATCCTGATAACCGTCGTCAATGACAGGGCCGTTATCACTACAGAATACAAAGATGGTGTTATCCGCAAGGTTCAGACTGTCCAGAGTATTCATAATCTCACCCACAGTCCAGTCCAGTTGCAGGATTACGTCACCGCGGGTTCCCATACCGCTCTTTCCGGCGAAACGGGCGTGGGGGACGCGTGGAACATGTACATCTTGCGTACCCATGTACATAAAGAAATAATCGGCAAACGGTTTAAGGGTGATACACACAATGACAAAGACCAATGTAAATGCTGCCAACAGGATAGTCAATGCAATTTCATTCGGTGTTTTCTGGCGGGATGCGCCTTCCACCAATGCAATCATCTTATCCAGGAAACTTTCACCCGGCTGGGTGCTTACCATTACTTTTATCTGATCGGACAATACTTTTGTACCTCCTGTTACTGAACTCTTGTCACCGCCTGCTTCACGGATTACAGGAGCGGATTCGCCTGTGATGGCACTTTCGTCAATAGACGCCAGTCCTTCGATGATCTCGCCATCGGCAGGAATTACATCTCCTGCCTCGCATACAAAAATATCACCTTTCTTTAACCGGGAACTACTGACAGTTTTCAAAGTCCCGTTCACAATCAATTTGGCAGGGGTTTCCTCACGAGTCTTCCTCAGGCTATCGGCTTGTGCTTTTCCGCGCGCTTCGGCAATAGCTTCAGCAAAATTAGCAAATAACAAGGTGATGAACAGGATTACGAAAACCCATAAATTATAAATAAATGAGCCTTGTGAATCATTAACGATAGAGTAGAGCATCACCAAGAACATAATAGCTGTACAAACCTCTACCGTGAACATAATCGGATTCTTAATCATCACTCGCGGATTCAACTTCACGAATGATTGTTTTATGCTGTCAATGACTTGCTCCTTCTGAAATAAAGAAGCTGATTTATTATCTTTCATATCTTCTATTAATATCGTTGTCTGTTATCAGAATTATAAACTCAAGTGCTCGGCAATAGTGCTTAATGCATGTACCGGGAAGAATGATAGTGCGGCAACAATAAAAATAACCGCAAATGTCATCACACCGAATGTCACTGTATCGGTTTGCAATGTGCCGGCGCTTTCGGGAATAAATTTTTTCTTAGCCAGAATACCTGCTATGGCCACTTGACCTACAATCGGGACAAAACGTCCTAATATCAGCACAATACCACAAGAGTAGTTCCAAAACCATGTGTTATCACCCAGTCCTTCAAAACCGGAACCATTATTGGCGGCACACGAGGTGTATTCATAAAGCATTTCACTCAGACCATGATATCCGGGATTGTTCAGCCAGCCACCTTCACTTTCCACAAATGCAGGCGCATGAACAAACAGATAAGCAGCCAATGCCGTACCAACTAAAATGATAAACGGATGAAGTAGTGCCACAATGGAAGCAATCTTCATTTCACGTGCTTCTACTTTATGACCAAGGAACTCCGGTGTACGGCCTACCATCAACCCACTGATGAACACGGCGATAATAATAAATGTAAAGTAGTTCATCCATCCCACACCTACACCGCCAAACCATGTGTTGATCTGCATGTTCAGCATTTCCATCATACCCGAAAGCGGCATTGTTGAATCGTGCATACCATTGACAGAACCATTGGAAGTAACCGTAGTAGTAATACTCCACAAAGCAGTGGCGGCCGAGCCCAAACGTATTTCTTTACCTTCCATCGCGCCATTATCCTGCGCTATCCCCATTTCGTCAATACGTGGATTACCACCCATCTCCTGACTCACATTGATACAAACTCCTACCAGATAGGCAAACAGCATGACACCATATATACTATAACCCAATTTTTTACGTTTCAGATAGAAACCGAATGCAAATGCCATCGCCATAGGTATGATAAGGATAGACCAACATTCCACCATATTGGCAAAATAGGTAGGGTTCTCCAATGGATGAGAAGAGTTTACACCAAAATAACCACCACCATTAGTACCCAATTGTTTGATAGGGACAATAGCCGCCGTAGGGCCTTGTGATACATATTGTGTAGCTCCTTCCATGGTGGTCACTTTCATTTTTCCGTCAAAGCCCATCGGAGTTCCTTGCACAATCAGGATAAAGCCTACGACCAATGAAAGAGGCAACAGGACACGGGTACAACTTAATACCAAATAGTTCCAGAAATTGCCAATAGTCTGAGTAGTCTTTGCAGCCAGCGCTTTCATTATACCTGCCATGGCAGCCATACCGGTAGCGGCAGTAATAAACTGAAAGAGCATGATGACGAATAACTGAGTAAAATAAGTCAGCCCACTTTCACCGCTATAATGTTGCAAGTTACAGTTCACCATAAAACTGATACAAGTATTGAATGCCTGATGCGCAGTCTGACCGACATTTCCATCCGGGTTAAGCGGCAGCACACCTTGTGTAACCAACAGTACCATCCCCCAAAGGAACCAAAATAGATTTACCACCAGCAAGGCTCTCAAAAACTGTTTCCAGTTCATCTCCTCATTGGGATTGATGCCACTCAGTTTGAACATAACCCGTTCAACGGGCTTCATAAAATCCGACCAAGTCTTTTCACCTTTATAAACTTTAGCGATATATTTGCCCAAAGGATAGCTGAGCACTACCATTAAGACAATTTGCGCTATAACACCTAAAACTTCAGTATTCATAACTCTTTATTTCTTAACTTACTTTTTTAAAACTTCTCCGGCTTGATGAGAACATACATCATATAGCCGAACATAATCAAACTAACTACAAATAATGCTGTGTACATAACTTGTTTCTCCTTTCTTTTTTTAGATCTTCTCGAACCAGTCTATGCATTTAAAGAAAAGCCAAAAGCAAGCTATGCCGCTCAAGGTACAAACTACAAATCCGATTGAAAATAAATCCATAATTCCTTTTTTTAATTAATACTATTGTTAACTGTCACGCTATATGCCAATAGTGTGCCATTACCGGCAAACAGGAGATAAGTAACTGATTTATATACAGATATAACAACAAGAAAAAAGAGGGAGCAAAAGAAGATCTTTTCAAAATGAAAAGGGATGAATATCAAAACAGGAGAATAATTGATTTATTTGCTGCCAAACTGCATAATTCCCCAATTTATTATATAGCTTTGTATAGAGGTTTTAATACAGAAAAACAGAAAGGAAAAATGAAGAAGATAAATGTTACCGTAGCCGATATCACTACTTTAAAAGTCGACGCCATTGTAAATGCAGCCAACTGTTCGTTGCTGGGTGGCGGTGGTGTAGATGGAGCTATCCATCGGGCTGCAGGCCCGGCGTTGTTAGCGGAATGTAAAACATTGGGCGGTTGTCCGACGGGGGAAAGCAAGATAACCGATGCATACAACCTGCCATGCAGGAAAGTGATTCATACCGTAGGACCCGTATGGCATGGGGGAACGCATGGAGAAGCCGAAAAACTTGCATCATGCTATCATACCAGTTTCATACTAGCGAGAGAGAACGGCATCCAAAGCATTGCATTCCCCTGTATCAGTACCGGCGTATATCATTATCCCAAGGAAGAAGCGGCACGTATCGCATTGAATGCCATCGGGGAAGAAATGGCACATGGCTATGAAGGAGAAGTGATTGTATGCTGTTTCTCGGAGGAAGATGCCGAAGTATATCGAAAGCTCTTGTCTTGCTGAGGAAAGTCACGGATCATTTCTATATCCGGAATGTATTGATTCCGTAGCCATCTTTGCTTGAAACCATCTTGCAATAATGCTGCCTATGGTCTTTCGTGAAGCAGTAGAATTTGAGTGGGGCTGTTTATCCGTAAGGAATACATAAAAGACTTGGGAACCGGATTCGTCATTAAAAGGTCTTATCCGTATCCCTAACCCTTTCCTGCCCTATGGTTAAGGGTTTTCTTCCTGTTTGTTTTATCTCCGCAAGTCTTTGGAGTCAACTCCATAACCTTGGGAGTCAACTCCAAAGCTTATGGAGATAACTCCAAAGGCTATGGAGATAGAATACATCCGT
>OGXC01002557.1_pt1 | contig 12033 bp, 10 predicted proteins | sample 1576201 | NCBI WGS metagenome assembly OGXC01 (sample SAMEA3541562, study PRJEB24748) | human gut metagenome | biome: human gut; feature: human-associated habitat; material: faeces | place: China | collected 2012 | reverse complement strand
TCTATGAAAAAAATCAACTTGCTGCTGCATTTAGAGAATTTGTTAATAAAAGCTGCTCATGGAATCCATTTTATAAGAAAGCACTGCGCTCATATTATAAGATATATTGCATAAATAATGAAACTCAAAAACAAATTTCTCGCATCGTAGGAAAAGATGTGCCATTAATGCCAGAGTTGGCATTAAGAGATGAATACAAAAATCTTCCTATTCAGAAAAGAAAAAACGATATTTTCAAAATTGTTTTTGTAGGACGATTGATTGGAAAAAAAGGAATAGCTTTTCTTGTTGACGCTCTTTCTCTGATGCCTGCCGATATGGATTGGGAACTCTTGATTTTTGGTGATGGTGATGATCGTGCATTAATTGAAAAACAAATAGCAGATAGTGGTATTGGAAAAAATGTAAAATTAATGGGTAATCGCCCGCTGAATCAAATTGCTGAAGCATATCAGCAGGCTGATGTTTTTGTTTTGCCGAGTCTTAGAGAAACAAGTGGAAATGTGTTGCTCGAGGCAATGGCATATGCAGTGCCAATAGTTGCATTTGATACAAGTTTCTGTAGGCTGCTAAAAGAAGTTGACTGCGGTGTATTTGTAAATACAGAACAGGCACTTGACAAAATCAAGGAAGACTATTGCAAAGCAATTGTAACACTGGGACAAGACAAAGAACTAGCAAAGCAGATGGGCCTGAATGGTTATAAATATGTGAACAGTAAGCTAACATGGGATGAAAAGTATAGAGTTATTGTTAATGATATGTAATTGTAGTACTGCTATATGAAAAATACAGTTTAGCGCATCTATGAGGAGAATATGATGAATCAAATAGAAGAAAAAATTAAATTTAGTGTTGTACTGCCAATTTATAATGTGGAAAAATATCTGAATAGATGCCTTGATAGTGTCATGAATCAGACCTACAAAAAGCTTGAAATTATTCTTGTTGATGATGGCTCTCCGGATAGCTGCCCACAAATGTGTGATAATTGGGCAAGAGTTGATGATCGTATTAAGGTTGTACATAAAAAAAATGCTGGTCTGGGTGAGGCGAGAAATTCTGGCTTAGATGTTGCTACTGGAGATTATATTGCTTTTTTTGATAGCGATGACTATATTGATACAAGACTGTTTGAAGAATTATATACGGTCATAATTTCCGATAATCCTGATTTGATTGAATTTGGACATCATGACGTTGATAGACAGGGAAATATCACCAGAACATTTATTCCAAAAACACCGTTGGAAAAGTATGAAGGTAAAGAAGTTTTATCACAATTCTTACCAGAGCTGATTTGTACAGATCCTAAAACGGGAACAGCCAGTGACCTGTTAATGAGCGCGTGGAGTTGCTTATATAGAAGACAACTATTGGTAGAATGTAACTTCCATTTTGTCTCTGAACGAGAGTATATTAGTGAAGATGTGTATTCGCTAATGAAACTCATGCCGAATGTACATTGTGTTAATGTTGTACAGAAGGCATATTATTATTATTGCGAAAATGACCAGTCGCTCACACATGTATATAAGCCGGATCGCTTTGAAAAGCTTGTCGCATTTCAACTGCATTTAGAAGAATTATGCGCAGCAGATGTTTATAGCGATGAAGTAAGATATAGGATTAAAAGACCTTTTTTGGATAACTTGCTTGCTTGTATGAAAAGCGAAGTCAATTGCGTAAAAGAAATTGGTGTTAAGGAAATCCGTCGTTCGATTTCCCAAATGTGTGCAAATAAGATGGTTCAAGAAATTGTACGGATGGTACCAGATGCTAGTTTTTCAAGAGCAAGAAGAATGATTCATTTTTGTATTAAACATAAGATGAGTTTCGGTACTATCGTGTTGATAAGGGTTCAACAATATCTAGGGAGATAAAAGCATGCGAAGAGAGAAGAGAATTGTTTATAGCTACACCAAAGAAGTGCATATTTTGGATACTATACGCATGCATTGTGTTCTCTGCAGCGTATAGTTTGTTTGGTATTAGTCTTTCAACATTTTATTTGTGTGATGTTTTGAATTTGATGTTACTTTACTTTGAAGCAAAGTATATTAAGGAGATTAAAAATCGATGCGCCCCTCTTCTCTATATTTTAATTGCACTTTTTCTGATTTTAATGGTTGGCGCTGGAATAAATTTTGTAAAACCGTTGCTCGTTTTTTGGGGAATAAGAAATCTCTGCCGTTATTATATATTATTTTTTGGAGTAATTCTTCTTTTTTACACTTGATGATGTCGAAAAAGTGATTCGATTCTATTTTGCAACGCAAATATTTAATACGCTTGTTGGTATATATAAGTATTTTGTCCTTGGGCTTTTTAGCGATGATTTTGGAGGAGGAATTTTTTGGAGAGGCGGTGGCTTAAATCTATTCTGTCTGTTGCTTTTATGCTTCTACTCAAGTCTTTATTTTGCTAAAAAGACTACATTCAAAAAGTTTGCGTTTATTATTGCGGCTACATTTATGCTAGGTGCAATGGCTGAGGAAAAGATGATGTTAATGCTGGCGGTGTTATGCATTATTTTGTCAGCACTGATTAATCAATATGTTGAAAAAGGTTTTACAGTTAGAAAACTAGCTATTCTAGTTGGTTTATTACTGGGCTTTGTGATTGTTGTCAATTTGGTTGATCGTTTGGCACCGGATATGTTGAATATTCTTTTTAATAAAAAGAATTTTATGGATTATGCAACTGCAACTTTTGATGAGGGGTATAGAATTCCACGTGTCGGATCATTTCAAGTAATTAATAATTTATTCCTGAGAACTCCGATTAAAGAGTGGTTTGGTTTGGGTATTGGTAATTGTGACACATCTGCATTTTCGTTTTTTCAGAGTGACTTTTACAGAGCTTATGGAGATTATAATTATCGGTGGTTTACAAATCAATGGACGTATTTGGAATGCGGAATTGGCGGTTTTGGATTGTACGTGTTTTTCTTTGTTACATTGATTATTACATTATTGGCAAAATTGAAAAGGTATTCTAATGCGAGTCGGCCGTATATGATAACAAGTGCTATTTTCACGGTTGCTATGATTTTTTTGATGTGGCACAGCTCAGCGATTCGAGTGGATACAGCTTATATAATTTATTTTGGAATGGCAATTGGTTTTGTAGCAATGCAGTATGATAGCAACGAAATTAAGGAGGATTGCTAAAGTGAATATCAAAAGCATTTTGAGAAAGGCCGCTTATGGGTATAAGGCAGAATCATCATCTTATATTGAACACTTAAGATCAATAGGAATGAAAATTGGAAGCGATTGCATTATATATGTCCCGACAAAGACGCTAATTGATGAGCAGTACCCGTGGATGATAACGATTGGAGATCATGTGCGAATTACTGAAGGCGTGAAAATATTAACTCATGATTATGCATGGTCAGTTTTAAAAACAGAAAAAGGAGCAATATTAGGAGCAAGTGGAACGGTGAAAATTGGGGATAATGTGTTTATCGGGATGAACACTGTTATAACCAGAAATGTTGAAATTGGTAACAATGTAATTATTGGTGCAGGGAGCGTTGTCACTTCTAATTGTGATCACAATTGCGTGTATGCAGGTGTGCCGGCAAAACGAATTATGTCAATAGATGAATATTATGAAAAAAGAGAACGGGCACAATTCAATGAAGCCAAAAAACTTGCTGTTGAGTATTTTGATAGATATGGAAAAAGACCCGGGAAAGAAGTGTTCCATGAGTACTTTATGCTATTTGAAACGGCTGAAGAGGCACAAAAAAATGATGTATTTAGAAATAAAATCGCATTATGCCAAAATGAATTGGATACTGTTAAATACATGAGTGCACATAAAGCAATGTTTTCTTCCTATGATGAGTTTATAGAAAAATGTTTTGAGAAATGTACTAATTGCGTAAAGGAACAAAGCAAATGAAGATTAAAATTTCAACAATACATGCTGTATTAGTATATTTACTTGTCTTTTTTTCAACAACATATATTTCATACAATCCCATAAAGTATTTCCTCCTTGTTGTAGTAGCAATGATGATAGCATCAAATATTAAGATTTTGTCTAGGAATACTTATCGAGGACTGAATGTCGGCATAGCCCTTTTTTGTATAGCGACACTGATCGTATCGTATATTAATAGGAGCTACACGGATAGGAATCCGTTTTTGGCAGCTATTGTCTTTACGGCAACATTAGTGGAATTTGTGTTAACTGTGGAAATGTTTTGTCAACGAGAGGAAATGCAGAATCTAATTAAGGTTTTTTATCGAATGACCCTATTAGTTGTGATAGCTACCGATTTTTTGATACTGTTTACAACTATTCATCTACAATATGGAGGAAATGTGTTTCTTGTAGGAACAAAATTTCAAGTGGTTTATATGCATTTTTATCTTATTTCATTTTTCATTGCTGATAAAAATGTTAGACTGCGAACAGTTAGAGAAAGTTCACTTAATAATGCAATTCTAGTTTTATTTTTTATAATGACAATGACAATGTCTATAGAATTGGGGGCGGCTACTGGTATAGTGGGTACTGTTGCATTGCTACTGTTTTTATGGCTGAATGAAAAAAATATTGGTCTCTTTTTAAGCGGTAAGATTTTTTTTGTCGCTTTGATGGCAAGTCTGCTTTTTGTAGTTTTTGTTGAGGTGATTCTTTCTAACAGTGTGGTTACATATGTCATAACACAATTACTAGGTAAAGATGTTACATTAACATTTAGAACTGTGATCTATTCAATGCTTCCTAATATCATGAAGGGTCACTGGCTTTGGGGATTTGGATATGGTACGGGGTATGAGGTGTTAATGAGGTATGGAATAGTAGATGCACAGAATGGTGTATTCGAGTGGATACAGCAAATAGGAATTTTTGGAACGGTGTTGCTAGTTATGTGGTTATGCATTGCAATGAAACGACCGAAGAATGATTATAAGATAAACTACAGCGACGTCAGATCGCTAACGGCGCTGATATATGTGTTTGTCTCGCTGGCGACAGTTGAAATAACATTTTCATTGGACTTTCTGGCAGCAGTTGTATTGCTTTACGGAATTAAAATGCAAAGAATTCAGGAAGGGGAAATACTCAAATGACATGGAAAAAAAAGATAAAAAAATTATTACCTGATAAGGTAGTGTATGGTTATGAAGTGATAAGAACTGTTCCGGAATACTTAAAAGCATTAAATGTTAAGTCTCAAATTCCGGATATTAAATTCTATTCGGACGAAGAAACAGTGTCATTAATTGTCAAGGAGCGGAAATCACTTAGCCGATTTGGTGATGGAGAGTTTATGTGGATGTCAGGTGAGAGTATGGTTTCCTTTCAAGACTATTCAGCTGAGTTTGCGAGCGATTTAACTTTGGCATTTAAAAGCGATAATAAAAACTTATTAGTTGGAATTCCTCACGGAGTGTTTGATTCATCCAAATGCAATCTTTATGCGAAAATGCATTGGAGAATTATTCGTGCCAATTTTCTTTCCCGACTAGTGAAATTTATGGATGTAAACAGGGTGTATAGTGATGCGAGCATAACAAGACCATATATTGATTATAGAGATAGAAATTATAGTGCCAAGATCTTCGATTTGTTGAAGAGAATATGGGATAAAAGAGATGTAGTTATCGTCGAAGGCGAAAAAACAAAATTGGGGATGGGCAACGACTTGTTTGATAATGCAACTTCTATAAAGCGGATTATTTGTCCGGCCGAAAATGCATATAGCAAGCTAGAAGCTATAAAATCTTCAATAAGATTGAATGTGGAAAAGGATACGTTGATTTTAGGTGCATTAGGACCTACAGCTTCTATTCTAGCGTCGCAGTTGTGTGATGAGGGATATCAATTTGTCGATATTGGACATGTTGATGTTGAATATATGTGGTATCTAAGACATGCAATTTTAAGGGAAACCATTGAAGGAAAGTATGTTAATGAGAGTGGCGTGAAAACTTGTTCAGATGTTTATGATAATGATAGCACATATATCAATTCCATCATTGATAGAGTCTTATCGTGATTAAAAAGTAATCTTTATGTGAAAGGGGGTAATCGTCAATGGGAAAATCAGTTTCAAGAAATTCGGCTTTTAGCATGATTAATAAAGGGTTATCCGTCGTTTTTCCTCTAGTGACGGTTTCTTATATATCACGAGTTTTAGGAGCGGCAGGAATTGGAGAAATTTCCTCAGCACAAAACTTGGCGACTTATTTTAGCATGGCAGCTGCGCTAGGAATCCCTTCTTATGGTGTAAGAGCAATTGCTCAATCAAAAAGAGATGAAAATAGTTGTAACAAAACTTTTTCGGAACTTTTTGCGATTAATTTAATATCCTCCATTATAGCAACCGTTGTATATCTGATCACCGTATTCTGTTTTAAGATTAATAATTCGAATACGGCACTGGCATTGATTTTCTCTAGTATTATCGTATTTAATGTCATCAATATTGAATGGGTTTATCAAGGCTATGAAGAATATGAATATATTATGATTCGTAGCTTTGTTATAAAAATAGTATCCCTTTTGTTGCTTTTTATTTTTGTCAGAAGAAAAAGTGATTTAGTTGCATATGCTTTGATTATTTGTTTCGGTAGCATTGGAAATTATGTTTTGAATTTTATCAATCTAAAAAGGTATGTGAAATTAAGCTTTTGCAATATCTCCTTGAAAAAACACATTAGACCTATTATGACGTTTTTCGTTTCTGTTATCGCCATTGAGATATATTCTTTACTTGATGTGTCAATGCTTACAGTGATGTCTAATACTACAAGCGTAGGATACTATTCTAATTCTACGAAAATTGTTAAAGCTGCTGCAAATACGTTAACAGGTATTTCCGCTGTTTTGATGCCTAGATTTAGTTATCTTTTTAGCGAGGATAATAAAAGTGAGATAAAAAAGTTGTCAAGACAGTTTCTCAATGTAACTTTTTTAATATCTGTACCGTGTTGTTGTGGAATAATATTGGTCGCAGACCAAATTGTGGAAGTGCTTTTTGGCGTTGAGTTTTTGCTGGCTATTAGTACGATTAGAATTTTATCAATTCTTATTGTATTGATGCCATTGTCTGGTGGGGTTTTTTGTCAGCTGTTGCTCACCGCTGGTAAAGAAAAAAGTTATTTAGCTTGTGTCTTAATTGGAACAGTCGTCAATGCAGTATTAAATTACCTGTTAATTCCTACTTTTACGCAAAACGGAGCTGCGATTGCCTCCGTCGTAGCTGAATTTACTGTATCCATAAGCATGATTGTAGCAACAAGAAGAACGATTAAAGTCAATATGTGTTGTAAAGATGTTTTTTCAATATTAACATCAGCGTTCGTCATGTCGCTCACGCTTGTTTTATGCCGTAAACTATTTTTTGGACAAGCTGTATGGATGAGACTGCTTGTTGAGATTGTAATAGCTGTTTTGGTGTATTTTTTGTGTGTGTTTATGCTGAAAAACAGTGCTTCCAGTAAAATTATCAGAATGATAAAAAAATAAAACTGGTTTTTGATGGTGATTCTATGTGGAGGAATGCTAAAAATCGTGTCAATTTCGCTGCACATGGGAACAGATGTAGTGAGAGAAAACTTCTTATTGGTCATGGTAGTGGTAGCTATTACGATGGCAATATGCAGTATGGTATATGAGGCTGTTGTAAGAGTTGCGCCATGGATGGTGGGAAAGAAAAAAGTAAAGGAATAACGAAAAATGGGAAAGTATTTTGGAACGGACGGCTTCCGTGGTGAAGCCGGAATTACATTAACAGCGGATCACGCCTATAAGGTTGGTCGCTTCTTAGGCTGGTATTATAATGCTCTCCGTGAGCGCAATGGTGATACCGACCCTGCCCGTATCGTCATAGGCAAGGATACTCGTCGGAGTTCGTACATGTTCGAGTACAGCCTGGTCGCGGGCCTGACAGCCTCCGGGGCGGATGCCTACCTGCTGCATGTTACGACTACCCCGTCCGTGGCCTACATTGCTCGCGTGGATGATTTCGACTGTGGCATTATGATTTCCGCCAGCCACAACCCCTACTACGACAATGGAATCAAACTGATCGACTGCTACGGCGAGAAAATGCCGGAGGAGACCCTGCTGCTGGTGGAGGACTACATCGATGGCAAACTCCATGTCTTTGACAAGGACTGGCCGGAACTTCCTTTTGCTCATCGTGAGCATATCGGCTGCACTGTGGATTATGTGGCCGGACGCAATCGTTACATGGGTTATCTGATCTCTCTGGGTATCTATTCCTTCAAAGGTGTCAAGGTCGGCCTGGACTGCGCCAATGGTTCCAGCTGGAATATCGCTAAGAGCGTTTTCGATGCCCTGGGTGCTGATACCTATGTCATAAATAACAAACCGAACGGCACGAATATCAACAACAACGCAGGTTCTACCCACATTGAGGGTCTGCAGAAGTTCGTAGTGGAGAAGGGCTTGGATGTTGGCTTTGCCTACGATGGCGACGCTGACCGCTGCCTGTGTGTGGACGAGAAGGGCAATGTTATCACCGGTGACCACATTCTGTACATCTACGGCTGCTACATGAAGGAGCGTGGCAAACTGCTGACCAATACCGTCGTTACCACGGTTATGTCCAATTTTGGCCTGTATAAGGCTTTCGATGAGAAGGGCATCGGCTACGCCAAGACCGCTGTGGGCGACAAGTACGTCTATGAGTACATGGCTAAGAACGGCTGCCGCATTGGCGGCGAGCAGAGTGGTCATATCATCTTCTCCAAATATGCCAGCACCGGTGACGGCATCCTGACCAGTCTGAAGATGATGGAGGTCATGCTGGCGAAGAAGAAGCCTATGAGTGAGCTGGCCGCACCGCTTAAGATCTATCCGCAGGTGCTGGAGAATATCCGTGTAACTGATAAGAAGGCTGCTCAGAATGATCCGGCAGTGCAGGAAGCAGTGTCTAAAGTTGCTGAGGCTCTGGGCGATACCGGCCGTATTCTGGTGCGTGAGTCCGGCACTGAGCCGGTGGTTCGTGTTATGGTGGAAGCACCTGACCACGATACATGCCAGAAGTATGTTGATGAAGTGGTCAACGTGATTTGCGAAAAGGGATATAAGGCGTAAAGTCAATGACGACTCTGGCAATTATCCGGAGTCGTTTTGCGTAAAAGGGAAAGTATAATAGATTAAATAACGGGAGGGATAAACCTATGTGTGGAATCGTTGGTTTTACTGGAAATCGACAGGCAGCACCGATCCTGCTGGATGGTCTGTCAAAACTGGAATATAGAGGATATGACTCAGCCGGACTGGCTGTCCGTGACGGAGAAAATCTGGCACAAGTCGTGAAAGCGAAGGGACGCCTGTCCAATCTGATCGAGAAAACAGATGGCGGCAAGGCATTAAAAGGAACCTGTGGTATTGGCCATACTCGTTGGGCTACCCACGGTGAGCCGAGTCAAACCAATGCGCATCCGCATGTTTCAGGTAATTGCACCCGTTCTGGTTCAGGTACAGTAGAGTCTGAGGTTGTTGGCGTACATAACGGTATCATCGAGAACTATACTGAACTGAAAGAAAAGCTGTTGAAGCATGGCTATACGTTCTATAGTCAGACGGATACTGAAGTAGTCATCAAGCTGGTGGACTATTATTATAAAAAGTATAACCTCGGCCCAATCGATGCCATTGCAAAGACGATGGTTCGTGTTCGTGGCTCCTACGCTCTTGAGCTGATGTTCCGCGACTATCCGGGTGAGATTTGGGTGGCACGTAAGGACAGCCCGATGATCATTGGTGTTGCGGATGGCGAAACCTATGTAGCTTCGGATGTCCCTGCAATTCTGAAATACACTCGCAATGTGTACTACATCGGCAATCTTGAGTTCGCAAGGCTCGTTCCGGGTGAGGCTCACTTCTACGATTTGAACGGTGATGAAATCGAGAAGCAGACGACAGAGATTAAGTGGGACGCAGAGGCGGCGGAAAAGGGCGGCTTTGAGCATTTCATGATGAAAGAGATCCATGAACAGCCGAAAGCTGTCCAAGATACCTTGAACTCTGTCATCAAGGACGGTGCCATCGATCTGTCCAGCGTGGAGATCACTGAGGATGAGATCAAGAACTTCGAGCAGATCTATATTGTTGCCTGCGGTTCCGCATGGCATGTGGGCATGGCTGCTCAGTATGTACTGGAAGATATGGCAGACATCCCGGTGCGTGTGGAACTTGCATCTGAGTTCCGCTATCGTAAAATGCCACTCAATCAGAAGGCACTTGTGATCGTTGTCAGCCAGTCTGGTGAGACGGCAGATACACTGGCTGCACTGCGACTTGCAAAAGAGAAGGGCATTACCACAATGGCAATCGTCAACGTGGTCGGTAGTAGCATTGCCCGCGAAGCAGATAAAGTGCTCTACACCCTTGCAGGCCCGGAAATCTCTGTTGCAACGACTAAGGCATACAGTGCACAATTGGCGGCTATGTATTGTCTGGCGGTTCAGTTTGCGAAGGTTAGAGAAAAAATCACTGAAGAGCAGTACAGCTACTATATTTCTGAACTGTTGACTCTCCCGGAGAAGATGCAGAAAACTTTGGAAGATAAAGAGCGCATCCAGTGGTTCGCAGCAAAGTATGCCAATGCACATGATGTGTTCTTCGTAGGTCGTGGCATTGACTATGCTGTCTGCTTAGAGGGAAGTCTGAAGCTGAAAGAAATCAGCTACATCCACTCTGAGGCATACGCTGCTGGCGAACTGAAGCACGGAACCATTAGTCTGATTGAGCAGGGAACGCTGGTTATCGGCGTGCTGACCCAGAGCGAACTCTATGAAAAGACTATCAGCAATATGTTGGAGTGCAAGAGCCGTGGTGCTTATCTGATGGGGCTGACTACATATGGCAAGTATGAAATCGAAGATCAGGTAAACTTTACGGTCTATGTTCCGAAGGTGGACGAGCACTTTGTTGGTAGTCTGGCAGTGATTCCGTTGCAGCTGCTTGGCTATTATGTATCTGTTGCCAAGGGTCTGGATGTGGATAAGCCGAGAAACCTCGCCAAGAGTGTGACTGTGGAATAAAAGATAGTAAAAGATAGTAAGAGGAAAAAACGATGAACACAACATTACTTATCATGGCTGCTGGTATCGGTAGCCGCTTCGGAACGGGAATTAAGCAGTTGGAGCCGGTGGATGATGCTGGGCATATTATCATGGACTATTCAATCCATGATGCAATTGAGGCTGGATTCAATCATGTAGTATTTATCATCCGCAAGGATATCGAGAAAGAGTTCAAAGAGGTCATCGGTGATCGCATTGCCTCCATTTGCTCTTCTCATAATGTAACTATTGACTACGCTTTCCAGGATATCAACGACATCCCGGGAACTTTGCCGGAAGGCCGGACAAAGCCGTGGGGGACTGGTCAGGCCGTCCTTGCAGCGAAAAATGTGATTGATACTCCGTTCATTGTGATCAATGCAGATGATTACTATGGAAAGGAAGGCTTCAAGGCGGTTCATGAGTATCTGGTGAATGGCGGCAAGTCCTGCATGGCTGGTTTCGTTCTGAAGAACACGCTATCTGATAACGGCGGTGTGACTCGTGGTATCTGCAAGATGGATGAGCAGAATAATCTGACGGAAGTTGTGGAGACCAAGAACATCGTAAAGACTGCAGATGGAGCAGAGGCAGACGGTGTAGCTGTTGATGTGAATTCTCTGGTTTCTATGAACATGTGGGGCCTGACTCCAGATTTTCTGGATGTACTGGAAAAGGGCTTCAGAGAGTTCTTCGAGAAAGAAGTCCTGGGCAATCCTTTGAAAGCCGAGTATCTGATTCCGATCTTTATTGGAGAGTTGCTGAAGAAGGGCAAGATGTCCGTAAAGGTTTTGAAGACTAACGACACCTGGTACGGAATGACCTACCATGAGGATGTTGCAGCAGTAAAGGATAGCTTTAAAAAGATGCTGGAGAATGGCGTGTATAAGGCTGATTTGTTCAGCGATTTGTAAACGACGATGAAAGAAACGATTGATTTACTCGGAAAGATCATCACAAACAT
>OGXC01002553.1_pt1 | contig 12060 bp, 9 predicted proteins | sample 1576201 | NCBI WGS metagenome assembly OGXC01 (sample SAMEA3541562, study PRJEB24748) | human gut metagenome | biome: human gut; feature: human-associated habitat; material: faeces | place: China | collected 2012 | reverse complement strand
CCCATAAAAGGCCGTATGCGGGAAGGCCGCGGGCCGCACATGTGCGGCCCCTACAACGCGGCTGGATTATTTACGCCTGCCACGCCTTAACCTGCTCTTTTAGCCAATCGGCCCATTCGTCAATGCCCTCGCCCGTCCGGGCGCAGATCGGGATGACCCTTGCGTTCGGGTTGCGCAGGGCTACATACTCGCGGCATTTGTCCATGTCAAAGTCAAAATACGGCAGCACGTCGATCTTGTTGACAAGAACGACGTCGCAGACCTGGAACATCAGCGGATATTTCAGCGGCTTGTCGTGACCCTCGGGGACCGACAAAATCATGGCGTTCTTCACCGCGCCGGTGTCGAACTCGGCAGGGCAGACAAGGTTGCCGACGTTTTCCAGAATCACCAAATCGAGACCCCCGGTGCCAAGCCCGGCCAGTCCCTGCCGGGTCATCTCGGCGTCCAGATGGCACATGCCGCCGGTGTGCAGCTGAATGGCCTTGGCGCCGGTCTCGGCGATGGCGCGGGCGTCCACGTCGGAGTCGATGTCGGCCTCCATCACGCCGATGCGCAGCTCATTTTGCAGCGCAGCAATCGTGCGGCGCAGTGTCGTGGTTTTGCCGGACCCCGGCGCGCTCATTAAATTCAGCAGAAAGATTTTTTCCTGCTTCAGCTCAGCCCGCAGCGCGGCGGCCTGCTCGTCGTTGGAGGCAAAGATGCTTTGCTTGACCTCGAGAATTTTCACGTTGTCCATGGGGTGCTCCTTATAAATTGGTATACGGTCTCTGCTAACATTTTAACATCGTGTCAAAAAATCCGCAATCGACGAATATGACAAAGAATTGACGAAAGAACGGGCAGGTTGACGAAAAGAGCGCGTAAACTCATTAGCGGCAGATGCCGCGAACTGGCGGCGGGGTGTGGGCACCCCGCCCTACGTATAACGGGGAAAGTGGAACGTAGGGCGGCATGCCCACATGCCGCCGTGGCCGTGTGCGAAAGCAGGGACCTGCCGGTTTGCGGTTAGTCCGGTTTTATAAAATGCTCCACCACCATCCGCTGCGCCTCCGGCGTAAACAGCAGCACTGAATACGGCGTGCCGCGGGCGCTGACCTTGTCCTCGCTGCGCAGACCGGCGTCCACACCGGCAGGGGTCGGCACGTAGTAAAAGCCCTTCGTCGGCAGACGCTCCATGCCGATGAGCCGCTGCGCCAGCAGCCACTCGTCGATCTCCTTGATGGTCGGTGCCTTCACATCCGGGTCACCGGCGGCCTCGATCAGCGCGGCCTTCAGCTCCGCGCCGGTATAGCTGTCCTGATAGTTGAAGCTGCGCGCGTCCTCCGCCGTCAGGTAAAACGCGGGGCGCTCGGCCTTCGGCGGCTTTTTCTTCTTCTCGGACGGCAGCGGCTTTTCCGGCTCCGGTGCGGGCGGGTCCAGGCTCAAAACGGCGTCGGGGTGGTCGGCGCGGTAGGCGTCAATGACCGCAAAGAACGCGGCACCGTACTTTTCATACTTGCGCTCACCCATGCCGTAGATGCCCAGCATATCCTCCGCGCGGCGCGGCGCGCGCAGGCACATATCCACCAGCGACTTGTCACCGAACACGACGTAGGGCGGCAGTCCCTCGCGCTGGGCGGTGTCGAACCGCAGCTGGCGCAGCTGGTTGAACAGCTCCAGTCCGGCGCTCGTCAGCGCGTCCATCGGGCTGCGGCGCTTCGGCTTCGGTGCGCGGGCCTGCTCCGGCTCACGCTGCGGCGGCAGCTTGACCAGCACCTGCCCGCCGGCCTTCAGCGGGGCAATATCCCCGATGTGCAGCACGGCGTACTGGTCGTCGCTCTGCACCAAATATCCATCCTCCAGCAGCTGGGCCAGCAGGCGTTCCAGCGTTTCGCGCGGGGTGTCCTTCATCCGGCCGTAGCTCTTGAAGCGCTCGGCTCCCAGCTCCCGCAGACGCGCACGGTTCGCGCCTTGTAAAGTGCCGAACAAAATCGCTTTGCCGTACCGCCCGCGCAGCTCGGCCACGCAGTTGATCATCCACTTGGCGGCGTCGGTCATATCGACCTCGTCAAAATCGTTGTTGCAGCTGCCGCAGTTGCCGCACGGCGCGGTGGGATGCTCGCCAAAATAGGCCAGAATGTAGTTGCGCAGGCACTCTGTCGTCTGGCAGTAGCGCTCCATCGTCTGCAGGCGCTGCAGGTCGCGCTGGCGCAAAAGGTCGGCCTCCTCGTCGTCCATCTCGGCAAAATCCTTTTTGTCCAGCAGGAATTTGTTGATGATGACATCCTGCGCCGAAAAAAGCAGCACGCACTGCGACGGCAGCCCGTCACGCCCGGCACGGCCCGCCTCCTGGTAATAATTCTCCATGCTCTGGGGCATGTTGTAGTGCAGCACGAAACGCACGTTGGACTTATCAATGCCCATGCCAAAGGCGTTCGTCGCCACAATGACCGGCGCGGTGTCGTAGATGAAGTCGTTCTGATTTTTGCGGCGTGCTTCGGCGGACAGGCCCGCGTGGTACTTTGTGGCCGCAAAGCCGTATTCGGTCAGGAGCTCCTGCAGCTTGTCCACATTCTTGCGGGTGGCGCAGTAGATGATGCCGCTCTCGCCGGGGTGGTCGCGCAGATATTGGATGACAAAATCATCCTTGCGGCGGGTGCGCTCGACCTGAAAGTAGAGGTTGGGCCGGTCAAAGCCGGTCACAAGCACCTTCGGGTCGTGGAGCCGCAGCGTGCAGACAATGTCGTCCTTGACCTCCCGCGTGGCCGTGGCCGTGAACGCCGACACGATGGGGCGGCGGGGCAGACTGTCGATGAAATCGAGGATCTTTAAGTAGCTCGGGCGGAAATCCTGTCCCCACTGGCTGATGCAGTGCGCCTCATCCACCGTGACCATCGAGATGTCTGCCCCCGCGGCAAAGCTGCGGAACACCGGGCTTTCCAGGCGCTCGGGCGCGACGTAGACGAGCTTGTAGCTGCCCTCGGCGGCCAGGTCCAGCGCACGGGCGATCTGTGTCTCGGTCAGCGACGAGTTGATAAACGCCGCATGGATGCCCGCTGCGTTCAGCCCCTTGACCTGGTCCTGCATCAGCGAGATCAGCGGCGAGATGACGAGTGTCAGCCCCGGCAGCAGCAGGGCAGGGGCCTGATAGCAGAGCGACTTGCCCGCGCCGGTGGGCATGATGGCCAGTGCGTCCCGTCCGGCCAGAAGGGCGCTGACGATCTCCTCCTGCCCGGGGCGGAAGGAGTCGTAGCCGAAATATCGTTTTAACGCTTCACGCGGAGTCATGAAGAGCCTCCTGAACTTTTTCTTCCATTATACCACATCCGCACCCCTGCGGCCAGAGAAACGCGCACTTTACACTACGCACCGTCTGCGGTATACTGGTAGCAAACTATAGCAAACTATAAAAACAGGAGCTGTCGCTATGATTCTGGATATTGTTGTGGACGTACAAAAGGACTTTATCACGGGTGCGCTGGCGAACCCCCAGGCACAGGCCAACGTGGCCCACCTGGCCGAGACCGTTAAGGCCCATGCCCGGGCCGGGCACTGGCTGTTCCTGACGCGGGACACCCACCCCGACAACTACCTTGCCACGCGGGAGGGACGCCACCTGCCTGTGGAGCACTGCATCGAGGGCGAGGACGGCTGGAACTTTGCGCCCGAGCTGGAGAACGCGCTGGACGGTACCGAGCCCGAGGTCTGCCACATCGTCAACAAGCCCTCCTTCGGCAGCTATATGCTGCCGAGCGAGATCCTCGACGAGTTGATGGCCCACAACAAGGCCGTGAACGACATTGAAAAGATCGTCATCTACGGCTACTGCACCGACATCTGCGTCATCAGCAACGCCATGGTGCTGCGCGCGGCCTTCCCGGAGACGGAAATCGAAATCCTGTCCGACTGCTGCGCCGGGGTCACGCCCCAGTCCCACCAAACGGCGCTGGACGCCATGCGGGCGTGCCAGTTCACAATCGTATAAAGCGTATAAAGGCAAAATTGAAACCGACGCACTCTTGCGTTTCTCACCGCATTGTGTTATACTTTACACCGTAAAACTGAATACGACAGCAGGTGCCTTTTTATGCCGCCGTTCGGCGCATGGGAAAGGGTAAAAGGGAAGCGGGTGCAAATCCCGCACGATCTCGTCACTGTGATAAGGGAGCCTGCCGCCAGGGTGCATTTGCACCGGTCACTGGGTTTTGACCCGGGAAGGCGGCGGCAGGCGTTGAGCTTTCAGCCAGGAAACCTGCCTGCTGCCGGGTACGGGGGCGCACCGCCCCAGATCACGAGGAATTGGTTGTACCGCAAAGCACCTGCTTAAAATACGGGGTCTTTTGTGTTGCCATTCTGCACGCAAAAGACCTCGTTTTTTACGGGGGCAATTTCCGTGTGTCCTGCTGTTCTCTCCCGTACTGTCTCCAGGATTTAAACAAGGAAAGGAAGCAAAAACACATGAGAAGGATCACCTACAGAAAAGCTGCCGCCGTCGCCATGGCCGCAGCACTGTCCGCCGCCCTGCTGGTCGGCTGCGGCAGCACCGCCGCGAGCACTGACAGCGCTGCCGCGAGCACCGTCGCCGGCGAAAGCGCCGCAGAAAGCACCGCAGAAGATGCAGAAAAGACCGCAGACGAGGGAGATGCAGACGAAGTGGCCGCCAAGAACTGCGCCGATTTGATCGACGCCATCTACGTGCAGGAGCGCAGCGCCGACACCGATGCCCAGTGTGAGGCCGCTAAGGCTGCCTGGGATGCCCTGACCGACACCCAGAAGGAGCTGGTCGAGGGCGAGAACGCAGACCCCGACTACTTTGGCCGCGACACCGGCGACGCCGGCAAGGACGACCCGCGCAATGCCGACGACATCGGCGAGAATGAGCTGCTGGTCGTCAGCTTCGGCACCTCCTTCAACGGCAGCCGCGCCGCTGACATCAAGGGCATCGAGGACGCCCTGCAGGCCGCCTACCCGGATTGGAGCGTCCGCCGCGCCTTCACCGCGCAGATCATCATCAACCACGTTCAGGCCCGCGACGGCGAGAAGATCGACAACATGGACCAGGCGCTTGACCGTGCCGTTGCCAACGGTGTCAAGAATCTGGTTGTCCAGCCTACGCACCTGATGCACGGCGCCGAGTACGACGAGATGTGTGAGGCGGTTGAGCAGTACAGGGACAAGTTCGACAGCGTTGCCATTGCCGAACCCCTGCTGGGCGAGGTCGGCGAAGATGCCACCGTCATCAACGCCGACAAGGAGGCCGTGGCCGCCGCCATCACCGCCGAGGCCGTCAAGACCGCCGGGTATGACGACGCCGCTGCCGCCGCTGCGGACGGTACCACCTTTGTCTTTATGGGCCACGGCACGTCCCACACCGCCAAGATCAGCTACAGCCAGATGCAGACCGCGATGCAGACGCTGGGCTATGACAACGTCTTTATCGGCACCGTCGAGGGTGAGCCCGAGGACACCGCCTGCGACGCCGTTATCGAGAAGGTCAAGGAGGCCGGTTACACCAAGGTCATCCTGCGCCCGCTGATGGTCGTCGCCGGTGACCACGCCAACAACGACATGGCCGGTGCCGAGGACGATTCCTGGCTGAGCCAGTTCAACGCCGCCGACTGCTTTGAGAGCGTCGACACCCAGATCGCAGGTCTGGGCGAGATCGGCGACATCCAGCAGCTCTACGTTGACCACGCCGGGGCCGCCATCGATTCCCTGAACGGCTGAGAAAGACCCATTCTGCCCGGAGGGTAAGCTCCGGGCAGTTTTTTGGTTTTTGGGAAAGCACGGCAGGGGCCGGGCATGTCCGGCCTGCGTCCGATGTGATGCCCTGCAGGGCGGCCAGCCCTCTGGCCGCCGCGCCACGCCGTAGGGGCGGATTCCCTATCCGCCCGCGCTGCCTCCCGCTATTGCCTGATAAATATGTATAGAATGAGGTAAGGAAAGCATGAAAAAGCTCCAACTCGCATCTCTGACTCTCGCTGCCCTGCTGCTGGCGGGCTGCGGTGCGTCCGCAGCGTCCACCGCCGAGAGCACGTCCGAGGCGGTCTCCACGGAAGAAACCGCCCCTGCCGCCACCGCGGCCCCGGCGGAGACCCAGGCCCCCGCTGCCGCGCTGCCGGACGGCGTATACACCGCTAAGTTCAACACCGACAGCAGCATGTTCCACGCCAACGAAGCCGTGGACGGCATGGGCACGCTGACGGTGGAAAACGGCACGATGACCTTCCACGTCAGTCTGCAGTCCCAGAAAATCGTCAACCTGTATCCGGGCATGGCCGCCGACGCCCCCGCCCACGAGAGCGACTGGCTGCAGCCTACCGTTGACACGGTGACCTACTCCGACGGCACCAGCGACGAAGTATACGGCTTTGACATCCCCGTTGCGGCTGTCGATGCCGATTTCCAGCTGGCCATTCTGGGCACCAAGGGCACCTGGTATGACCATACGGTCAGCATCTCCGATGCCGAGCCTGCGGCAGAGGATGCGGCTGCGGCAGCCGTCGAGATCCCCGCCGACGGCAGCTACACCTGCGCTGTGACGCTGGAGGGCGGCAGCGGACGCGCCACCGTCGAAAGCCCCGCCGCGCTGACTGTGGCCGACGGTATTATGACCGCGACCATCGTCTGGAGCAGCCCGAACTATGACTATATGCTCGTTGACGGCGAAAAGTACCTGCCCGTCAACACCGACGGCAACTCGACGTTTGAGATCCCCGTTGCCGCGCTGGATACCGCGCTGGCCGTCACGGCGGACACCGTCGCCATGAGCACCCCGCACGAGATCGACTATACCCTGACCTTTGACAGCGCGACGCTGGCCGCCGCCGAATGAGGCGCGCGGCAGCTTTTGCCCTGCCCGCTCTGCTGCTGGCAGGGTGCGCGGCTGCATCCCAGGCTCCCGCGCAAACGGACGCATTGACGATAGAAAACCGCTATCCGCTGGAATATGCGAAGCAGTTCACGGTGGATGTATGTGCGGGCGGCTATGACCTCATCACGATTGACGGCAGCCGCTATCTCGTCGTGCCGGAGGGGGCCGCTGCGCCCGCCAATCTGGATGCAGACATCACCGTTTTGCAGCAGCCTATCCAAAATATCTACCTTGTGTCGTCGTCCGCGATGGATCCCATCATCAGCATTGGCGGGCTGGGGGCTGTGGCGCTGTCCGGCACACAGGCCGAAAACTGGTACCTCGACGCGGCCCGCACCGCCATGGAGCAGGGCGAGATCGCCTACGCGGGCAAGTACAGCGCGCCCGATTACGAGACGATCCTGTCTGCCGACTGCGGCCTTGCCATCGAGAACACAATGATTTACCACACGCCCGAGGTGAAGGAGCAGCTCGAAAAATTCGGCGTGCCGGTCCTCGTCGAGCGCTCGAGCTACGAGAGTGACCCGCTGGCCCGGATGGAATGGGTCAAGCTGTACGGCATCCTGCTGGGCAGAACCGAGGAGGCCGAGCGCGTTTTTGACGACGCTGTGCAGCGCATTGCACCGCTGCTGGACGAGGAACCCACCGGCAAGACTGCGGCGTTCTTCTCCATAACCTCAAACAATCTCGCCACGGTGCGCAAGGGCGGCGATTACGTCGCCAAGATGATCGGGCTGGCGGGCGGCAGCTACGTTTTTGCCGACCTGACGGACAGCGGCAACAATCTGGCGACTGTCAATATCTCGCTCGAGGATTTCTACGCCGGGGCGCGTGACGCCGATGTGCTGTTCTACAATAGCACGATTGAGGGCGAGCTGCGCACAATGGATGAGCTGCTCGCCAAATGTCCGATGCTGGCGGACTTCAAGGCCGTGCAAAGCGGCAGCGTCTGGTGTACGTCGCAGAGCCTTTTCCAGCAGAGCATGGAGCTGCCGGAGCTGATCCTGGATATGAACAGGGTGTTCACCGAGGATGACCCGGACGACAGTGAATTGACATTTTTGACGAAGCTGCACTGAAAATTTAACGCGGCGGCAAAAACGGGCGCACAAAACCGTGGCGCATCCGTAGGGGCGGATTCCCTATCCGCCCGCACCATTGCCGCCCGCCGCAAAGGGAACCACGCATGCACACCTCCAAACGCATGACAATTGCATATCTCGCCATGGCGGCGGCCCTGCTGGCGCTGTTTGCGCTCAACCTGTTCTGGGGCAGCGTTGCGCTCTCCCCGGCGGACATCGCGGCGGCCCTGCTGGGCCGCCGCACAAACGCGCTGGCGGCTGACATCCTGCTGCAGCTGCGTCTGCCGCGCGCCGTCATGGTCGTGCTGCTGGGGGCGGCGCTCTCGGTGGCCGGGTATCTGCTGCAAACGTTTTTTGCCAACCCGATTGCCGGGCCGTTCGTCATGGGCATTTCCAGCGGGGCCAAGTTGGCTGTGGCGCTGACGATGGTCGTCTTTTTGAACCGCGGTCTGCTCACCGGCTCACTGACGCTGATTCTGGCGGCGTTTGCCGGGGCCATGGCGGCCATGCTGTTTGTGCTGGCCGTGGCGCGCCGCGTGCAGCAGATGAGCATTTTGGTTATCTGCGGCGTCATGATCGGCTACATCTGCTCGGCCGTCACCGATATTGTCGTCGCCTTCGCGCAGGATTCCAACATCGTCAACCTGCACAACTGGTCGATGGGCAGCTTCTCCGGCATGACCTGGGGCAATGTCGCCACGGCGGCGGCCATCGTTCTGCCCTGCCTGGCCGCCGCGTTTTTGCTCTCCAAGCCGATGGCCGCCTACCAGCTGGGCGAAAGCTACGCCGCCAGCGTCGGCGTGCCGGTGCGGACGTTTTCCGTGGCGCTTGTGCTGCTGTCAAGCCTGCTGGCAGCCTGCGTCACGGCGTTTGCCGGACCGATCTCCTTCGTCGGCATTGCGGTGCCGCATCTGGTAAAACATACGCTGGGCAGTGCAAAACCGCTGCGGGTGCTGCCGGGCTGCGCACTGGGCGGCGCGGCATTCTGCCTGCTGTGCGACCTGATCGCCCGCAGCCTGTTTGCACCCACCGAGCTGTCCATCAGCTCGGTCACAGCGGTGTTCGGTGCGCCGGTGGTCATCTGGCTGCTTGTGCGCCGCCACAGCGGGGAGGGCACGGTATGAGCTGTTGTGAAACGCAAAATCTCGCCGTCGGCTACGGTGCGCCGCTGCTGCGGGACATTGCCCTGCACGCCGAGCGCGGCAAAATTCTGGCGCTCATCGGTCCGAACGGCGCGGGCAAATCCACCCTTTTAAAAACGCTGGCCGGGCAGCTGGCGGCGCAGGGCGGCGCGGTGCTGCTGGACGGGCAAGACCTGACGGCCTACACCCCCAACGCCCGGGCGCGCAAGCTGGCGCTGATGCTGCCCCACACGGCCCGTACCGAGCTGACGTCCTGCTTTGAGGTCGCCGCCGCCGGGCGCTACCCCTACACCGGGCGGCTGGGCATTTTGTCCGATGCCGACAGGCAGCAGGTGCATGACGCTCTGTGCCTTGTCCGGGCGGAGGAGCTGGAGGACCGCGATTTTGCCAGGATCAGCGACGGCCAGCGCCAGCGCGTGCTGCTGGCCCGCGCGGTCTGCCAGCAGCCGGAGATTTTGCTTCTGGACGAGCCAACGTCGTTTTTGGACGTGAAGGGCAAGGCGGAGCTCATGGACATCCTCCAAGTGCTGGCACATGAGAAGAATGTGGCCGTCATCGTGACGCTGCATGAGCTGGAGCTGGCCCAAAGGCTGGCCGACGCCGTTGTCTGCGTTGCGCCGTCAGGCGTGTCCGCTGTGCTGGCACCGCAGGACGCCTTTGCACAGGACAATATCTGTGCGCTGTTTGGACTGACCACCGACCAATACGCGGTGCTGTTTGCCGGGCGCGGCGCAAAGCCGAAGCCCCAATTTGAGCACTACATCCGCAGCGGGCAGCGTTTACTGCGCTGCGGCTACACCACCGGCACCTGTGCGGCGTTGGGGGCGGCGGGCGCGGCGCGGCTGCTGCTGACCGGCCACGCGCCGGAAAGCGTTGGTCTGCGCACGCCCAAGGGCATCGTCGTGGAGGTCGCACCGCAGTTCTGCCGCCTGACGGCAGACGGGGCCGCGTGCGCCATCGTCAAGGACGGCGGCGACGACATCGACGCCACGACGGGTCTGCCGGTCATTGCCGCGGTCACACTGCTGCCCGACGCGCCGCGCACCGTTACGATTGACGGCGGGGCGGGGGTGGGCCGTGTGACAAAGCCCGGCCTCGACCAGCCCGTCGGCGCGGCGGCCATCAACCGTGTGCCGCGGCAGATGATAACCGAGGCGCTTTTGCGGGAGGCGGACGCCGTCGGCTACGGCGGCGGGTTCGCGGTGGTCATCTCCATCGAAGGCGGCGAGGCTGCGGCCAAGCGCACCTTCAACCCGCATCTGGGGGTCGAGGGCGGCCTGTCGGTGCTGGGCACCAGCGGCATTGTGGAGCCGATGAGCCAGCAGGCGCTTCTGGATACGCTGCAAATCGAAATCCACCAGGCAGCGTTGAAAAGCCGCCGCCTGATTTTAGCCCCCGGCAACTACGGGCTGGACTACCTGGCCGCTAACTACCCCGCGCTGCACGAGATCCCTGTCGTAAAAATCTCAAATTTCATCGGCGAGGCGCTGGATATGGCAGCGGCGGAGCACTTTGCGGAGGTGCTGCTCGTCGGGCATGTGGGCAAGCTCGTCAAGCTGGCGGGCGGCATTATGAACACCCACTCCCGCTGTGCCGACTGCCGCACTGAGCTGTTCTGCGCCCATGCGGCGCTCTGCGACGCGGACGCGGCGACCTGCCGCGCCCTGATGGACGCCGCAACGACAGACGCCTGTCTGGACATTCTGGACGCCGCGCAGCTGCGGGAACCGGTCATGGCCAGCCTGCTCACCGCGATCCAGACGCATCTGGACCGCCGCGCGGCGGGGGCGTTCAAGGTCGGCGCGGTGCTGTTCTCAAACCGGAACGGCCCGCTGGGCCAGACAAAAACTGCCGATACACTGTTGAAATTGTGGAGGGAAGCCTGACATGGTACATTTTGTGGGGGCCGGCCCCGGCGCACCGGACCTGATTACCCGGCGCGGCGCGGCCCTGCTGCAAACAGCGGACTGCATCATCTACGCGGGCAGCCTGGTCAACCCGGCGCTGCTGGGGCTGGCGGGGCCGGACTGCGCCATCTATAACAGCGCCGAGATGACGCTGGAGCAGGTGCTTGCCGTCATGAAAGAAAACGAAGCAGCGCACAAAACCACCGTGCGCCTGCACACGGGCGACCCCTGCCTGTACGGCGCGATCCGGGAACAGATGGACGCGCTGGACGCCATGGGCATCGCCTACGACGATACGCCCGGCGTGTCGAGCTTCTGCGGTGCGGCGGCGGCGCTGAACGCCGAGTACACGCTGCCCGGCGTCAGCCAGACCGTCATCATCACCCGCATGGAGGGCCGTACCCCTGTGCCCGAAGGTGAGCGGCTGGCCGCGCTGGCCGCCCACGGGGCGACGATGGTCATTTTCCTCTCCATCGGCCTGATCGACAGGGTGCAGGATGCGCTTCTGCAGGGCGCGTACACCGCCGCGACCCCTGCCGCCGTTGTCTACAAGGCAACGTGGCCGGAACAGAAAATTGTACATTGCACCGTCGGAACGCTGGCCGAGAGCACCCGCGCGGCGGGCATCACCAAGACGGCGCTCATTGTTGTCGGGGACTTTTTGGCCGCACAGTATGACCGCAGCAAGCTGTACGACCCGGCGTTCACAACGGAGTTCCGCAAGGGGACGGACCGATGACCTGCGCGTACATTGCGTTCACGGCGCGGGGACTGGCGCTGGCGCAGCAGCTGGCGGCAGCCTGCCCCGGCAGCGTGGCCCGCGGCGGTGCGGACGGCGTCCGCCTGACCGATTGGACCGCTGCACAGTTTGCACAAAACGACGCACTGATTTTTGTAGGAGCTGCCGGGATTGCGGTGCGGGCCATCGCGCCACACTGCCGCAGCAAGGCTGCAGACCCCGCCGTCGTTGTGCTGGATGAGGGTGGGCAGTTCGCCATTCCGCTGCTGTCGGGGCATCTGGGCGGCGCAAACGAGCTGGCGCAGCGGCTGGCGGCGGTCTGCCATGCCGTGCC
>OGXC01002551.1_pt1 | contig 12080 bp, 9 predicted proteins | sample 1576201 | NCBI WGS metagenome assembly OGXC01 (sample SAMEA3541562, study PRJEB24748) | human gut metagenome | biome: human gut; feature: human-associated habitat; material: faeces | place: China | collected 2012 | reverse complement strand
ATCCGGAAGCCTTCCTGCCTCTGTTTACCGAATGGGAAGCCGATCTCGAGCAGGGATTGTTCCTGCTGCCCCTCGAGGAACACGGTCTGGTCTACAACGACGTTCAGAACCCCCATTCCCCCTATGGCTTCACCGATACCATCGGCAAAACCGGCACGCTCTATATGGAATCCCTGCTCTACTGGCGTGCCTGCCGTATGATGGAGCGCATGTGCAAAACCTACGGTATCAAAAATCCGGACCGCTTCGCAAAAGCTGCCGAATCTGTCGAGCGTTCCCTTTCCCTGCTGTTTGATCCTGCTGCCGGCGCTTTTTATGCCGCAACAAAAGACTGCCATCAGTACGACATCTGGGGCATGGCGTACATGCTTTACATCGGCTTTCCCTGCTCTGCGGACGAAAAACAGGCGGTTCTCTCTTTTCTAGAAAAAAATTATGATGCCTGCGTCTACCGCGGTCAGGTTCGCCACCTCTTAAAAGGACAATACTGGGAGCGCCTGCTGATCGATGTCGAACCTGAGACCTACCAGAACGGTGCTTACTGGGCAACTGCCTCCGGCTGGATGATCTGGTGTCTTGCACAGCAAAATCCCGCTCTCGCCGTCTGCGCCTTAGAAGACGTGGTTTCCTGTTTCAAAACCGACGGCTCCTTCGAGTGCATAAACGAGGGCTATGAAAAGCTGCCTCTTTTCGTCGTCAGCGCAACCAACGTCTGCGGAGGATTCGAACGCACGATTTCGGATTTCCCTGAATTTGGTGCCGGAAAGATTGACTAAGCCTGCAGCACCAGCCTTTCAAAAACCTGACCATCCTGCAAAACGTTTTTTATCCTATAGAAGCCGGATTTTCTTTGCGATAAAAAAGCTGTCCTGTGATCCGCTTTTCATCACAGGACAGCTTTTCTTTTTTTATTCATGACAATAGAATGCTCGCAGAGCGTGCATTCTATTGTTGTGCCTCACAAGATTGCCAGGGACAAACGCGGCGTTTCAAATAAATATTCGAAAACATAACAGCATGCTCCCAATGCATAGTCATCCTCTAAAAGCTGTGCCTCTCTCAGCTCCAGCTTCGTTTCCATCTCGTTGATGTGATATTTTTTTATGGTTTCTTCCATGATATTCCAATATGTTGTCCCCTTTAACGGCTCACAGCTTGCAATCAGCACCATTTTGGGTTCCAGTATCTTGATCAGGTTCGAAATCGTGATCCCGAGATAAAAAGCAGCATCCTTTAAAATTTTCTGGCTGACTGCATCCCCATTTCGGGACAGCTTCATAAAATCCCGCATTGTATAATACGACTCGTTTTCACTATTTGTCAGTTCCTGATACCTGCGATTCAATGCCAGTTCTCCTGCATAGGCATCCAGACACCCGCGATTGCCGCAGACACACATCGGACCTTCTGCATTCAATACAGTATGCCCGATATAACCGGCATTACCCTGTACCCCATCCATCAGTTTATTCTGATACATGTATGCACTGCCTATGCCGGAACGGATTCCAATATAAACAAAATCCGAATTGTCCTCCCGCATATACTTCTTCTTTTCTACAAGCGCCAGTAAATGCACGTCATTATTTACATAAACCGGAAGATGAAATTTTTCCTGCAGAATCCGCTGCAATTCAACATGCTCCCAGCCCCGGATTCTCGTGATGTGCAGGGATCTGCCTTCTGTCTTTCGAATCGTTCCGCAAATCCCGACACCGATCCCGACGATCCTGGGCCGCACAGAGGAAAATTCTTCCAGCAGATGCTCAAGCTCCCTGAGCATCCGCGCCAAAACCTCTTCCGCCTGCGTATCTATCTGAAACAGGATTTTCCGTCTGCCCACAATTTCCCGTTTAGCATTTGCAAGCGCGATCCGGATTGTCGGAAATTCAAAATCAATTCCAATCGCATACGCAGAATCTCCATTTATGCACAGCAACTGCGGAGGCCGTCCTCCTGTTGATTCCCGAAAACCGCCGTTTACTACAATTCCTTCTTCTTTAAAAGAATTGATGATCTCCAGGATCGTAGGACGGCTCAGCAGTGTCTTTTCCGCAATTTCTTCCAGCGTAACAGGTTCAAAGGCCTGTATGCACTGCATTACCAGATATTGGTTCGCTTCTTTGATCACTTTCGTTGTATTTTTTTTCATTCGCTGGTTGGTCCCCCCGTTTTTGTCACTCTTAAAACAGTATTATTGTAACATTATTTTTTCCGCACTTCCACAACTATATCAGCAAACCAAACGAAAAATATTCTAAATTCGTTCATATTTTCTGGACAATGCAGTGTCTGAAATTTTGGGGAACCACATGACATTTTATTTCTGTTTCAATATTCAGTGCTTTGCAGGATAGCGCATCGGCACGAGTCTAGCTTTCATCAGCGCAAATACGATACTCGGAACCAAAACAAGCTGAATCACCAGACCGGGCAGACAGGTTACAAAATATCCGGTTGCCCATGCTGCCAGAGAATAGCTTCCCGGCGAAAAGATCAGCGCTCTAAAGAGACCGGCGATCACACGACCGATCAACAGACCGCCAACAAGGCTGATGTACAGATCCGCATAAATTTTTCCGGTGCGCACAAATTTCATGAACAGACCGCAGAGCAGGCCATACGCGCCAAGCTCCACCATCATGCAGGGCAGATAACCCATCGCAGGCATACCGGTCAGCAGGCTGGATAACAGCGGACCTGCCAGGCCGCACAGCAGACCATAAGGCCAGCCCACCAGCAGACCGCACAGCAGTACCGGAATATGCATCGGGCAAAAAATCGCCCCTGCATTCTGAATGGAATGGAACGCCATCGGCAGCACCACACACAGCGCAATACATACAGCCGTAATCATTGCACGTTTTACCTGAGACATTTGAGACATAACATTTCTCCTCCTTGAAAAAAATATCTATTACACGCTGCGCAGTCCCTCACTTTTTTTCAGACCGCGCTGCGGTAATTTTTCATTTCGATTTCATCCCTCTGATTTGCATTTCATCATGGGATTTTTCATGCATTATTTTCTATTTTTGCAAGAATACCTGCATAATCAAAAAAATCGCACTCGCGGCAATCGCCACATTCCCGTTGCGGTTTGGCAGTGATTTTTTCTTCTTTGTTCGCCGCCCCGGCCCGCGATAACCTCTCGCCTCCATCGCGCACGCCAGTTCATCCGCCCGACGAAACGCCGCCAGAAACACCGGTATGACCAGCGGCAGAAAGCTCGCCGCACGCTCTGTCAGCTTTTTACTTTCAAACCGAGCCCCTCGTGCAGTCTGCGCCATCCGGATTGTCTCCGCTTCCTCTCCCAGCACCGGAATAAACTGCATCGCAACACCCAGAATCATCGCGATTTCTTCCGTCGGAACTCCGACCTTCGAAAGCGGCGAAAGCAGTTCCTCCAGCCCATGCGTGATTTCCATCGGCTCTGTCGTGATCGTCAGCACCATACAGAAAACTAAAATCAATACCAGGTGAACGACCACCATCGCCCCCTGCCGGATTCCCTCCCGGCTCAGCCGGAAAATCCACCAGCTCCAGATGCAGTGCTCCCCGCTGTAAAAAAACGCATTCATCAAAAAGATCACTGCCAAAAACCGACACATCCCTTTTTGCTGTTTTACCTGCTCCCGCAGGGATATCCCTGCCAGATACGATACCGTCAGCGCCGCTGCCGCCGCGGCGATACAGCCAATCAGCCCTTTGGACACGATCACCGCTGCAATCACCAGGCACAGCCCCAGCAGCTTTCCTTTCGCGTCTGCCCGATGAAAAAATGTATTTCCGGGGCGATACTGCCCCATCGGCATCTGCATCATCTGTTTTCTCCTTTTTCCCCAGTCAACGCACCGATAATCTCGTCCCGCAGCGCCTCATAAGTAACGGGAAGCCCGCTGCCCGGCAGAATCCTCTTTTCTTCCACGGGAACGGTTTCCATCTCTTCCTGAAGCGCAGGCGTAAGCCCTCTCCGCTTTGCCGCCCCCTCCGGCAGCACACCGTTTGCCCGCAAAAGCTCCGCGGTCTGCGCTGCTTCGCTGCCGAGCAGTCCGATCGTCCGAAGCGCCCTGCTGTCTCCCAATACCTCCTGACAGCTTCCATCCATTACAATTTTTCCCTGCTTCATTCCAATGATCCGTGCAGCATGCTGTGCCAGTGCGTCTACATTGTGGGACACCATTACAACTGATACGCCCTGCCCTGTCAGTCCTTCCAGAAATTCCAGAAACATCTCCCGCGCCATCGGATCCAGTCCGGCAAGCGGCTCATCCAGCATCAGAAGCTCCGGCTTTGTCGCCAGAACACCGGCGATCGCCACTCTGCGCTTTTCTCCGCCGGATAAAGAAAGCGGCGACTGATCTTTGATTTCTTCATAGGAAAATCCCATCTGCTCCAGCGCCCATCTGACGCGTTCCTGTTTTTCCTCCCGGCTAAGTCTGCTGTATTTCAGTCCGAAGCCCACATCCTTCTCCACGGTTTGTGCAAAAAGCTGATATTCCGGATACTGAAATACCATTCCTACTTTTCTGCGCAGAACTGCCCGATCGAATCGTCTGGAAAAAATATTTTCCCCGTCCAGCAGAATTTCTCCGTCCTGCACCTCCAACAGTCCAGCCATCGCCTTTAACAGCGTGGTTTTGCCGCAGCCGGTGCACCCGACGATCCCGACAAACTCTCCTGCCCCGATTTGCAGGCTGACCTGATCCAGCACCCAGGCTGCTCCATATCCAACTGTTAATTTTCTGACTTCCATCTGCATAGCGCTTCTGCCAGCTCCTCTTTCGTCAGCGGGCATCGGTTCAGTTCAATTCCCGCCAGTTTTAAATCTTCATACATCCGAACTGCCATGGGCGGTACAATTCCCGCCTGTATCAACAGTCTGCTGTCCGTCAGAATTTCCCGCACACTCCCCTGTGCAAGGACGGTATTCGGATCCTTCTGTCCATTGGGACGTCCCATCAAAATCACCTGATCTGCCAACACAGCTTCTTCCACATCATGGGTGATCATAACAACTGTTTTTCCACAATCGCGCAGCTTTTTCACCTCTGCGAGTACTTCCCGGCGTCCTTTCGGGTCCAGCATGGAAGTCGCCTCGTCAAAGATCAGGATCTCCGGGTTCAACGCCAGCACCCCCGCCAGCGCAGCCCGCTGTTTCTGCCCACCGGACAAGCTCGACGGAGAACGCTTTTCATACCCTTCCAGCCCGACCAGTTCCAGCGCTGCCTTCACTTTCGATGTAACCTCCCGTTCCGGAACCTGAGCGTTTTCCAGACCAAAAGCAATATCCTCTTCCAACACAGAAGAAACAAACTGATTATCCGGATTCTGGAATACCATGCCACATATCCTGCACATCTCCAACTTATTTGCAGGATTTCCTGCATTTATGCCATTTACAGAAAGCTTACCGTCCTGAAGCGGCAGCAATCCGTTCATCAGACGCACAAGCGTGGACTTTCCGCAGCCGTTGCATCCAAGGATCGCCGTCCATTCGCCCTCTTTCAGCTCTATATTCGCTTGTTCAAATACCGGAATGCTCTCCCCGTCCCAGAAATAGGAAAATCCCAGTCTACTTCCCTTTATCATCACTTTATTCCTGTCTGCAATCTATTCTGATGCCAAAAACTGCAGTACCGCCGCTGCACCGGTTTCGTTCAACTGCACCTGCTCCATCGTCGAAATTTTGCACAACAAAAGGGAACCTGTCTTTTTGAAAGACAAATTCCCTTCCTGGCAATTCTTTTCTTCATGATCCGGATCGTCCTGTGACCACCATGGTTTATCCTTATTCTGATAAGGATCATCACGATAATTGTTACGATCGTTTCCGTCTTTCTGCCGCCCGGCTCCCTTCGGGGAGACTTACCTGTCTTCTTCAAAAGACACCGGCAGATTTTCCGGCTGTATTACTTTCTTACAGCAATTCCTGTTTGCCTGATATCGTTAGTATTGTAACAAATTTCATTCCAAAAGGCAAAAACTTTTTGCCTGCAAATCTTTCTGCGAACATTCCCTTTGTTTAATTTTTAACTTTCGCTTTTTATCTTGAACCATTTCAATTTTATGATATAATTCAATTCAACAGTATCTGGTTTTTATGGATCATTCCGTATTCTGTTTTTTGAACTTCTATTCAATTTAAATTGCTTTTCATTTTTAAACTTATATTCATAATTTGAACTCTATGTTCAAGCATCATTCATGACAATAGAATGCTCGCAGAGCGTGCATTCTATTGTTTGTAGGAAAGGAGCCTTCTATGTCAAACATAGCCTATGAACTTTTTGCATCCCGTTTAAAGGAATCCATGAATCAGCAGCAAATGAAACCGATTGATCTTTTACATCTCGCGGAAGAACAGAATTTAAAGCTCGGCAAAAGCCACATCAGCCAGTATGTCAACGGCAAAACCATGCCCCGCGCTGAGATCCTGCAGTTTCTTGCAGATGCCCTCCAGGTTGAGGCAGACTGGCTGGCAGGACGCACCGGTTCTGCACAGAATTTCAGTTCAGAAAAATTGAACTCTGGCAGTACAAAGCTTCCGACTGAGTTCAATTTTTGCCCTCATCCAGACACGGTCAACGGTTCCTCCTCCGCAGGTTCGGTTCAATCTTCTGCATTCTCCAAACGTTTCGATTCGGTTCAGAAGAAAACTTTTTCTCGTCAGGACGGTTCAGACTTTTCCGCTCCGTCCGCTTCCCAGCCGACGCTGTTTAAAAAGTCTTCCAAATTGAACAATGTTCTTTACGATGTCCGCGGTCCGGTTGTCGATGAAGCTGAACGGATGGAATCCTCCGGCGTTCAGATTTTAAAATTGAACATCGGCAATCCCGCCCCCTTCGGCTTCCGCACTCCCGATGAAGTCATTTACGACATGCGCCAGCAGCTGACGGAATGCGAAGGCTATTCTCCCGCTAAGGGACTGTTTGCAGCCCGCAAAGCAATCATGCAGTATGCACAGCTAAAAAATATCCCCAACGTCACCATCGAGGATATCTACACGGGAAACGGTGTCAGCGAGCTGATCAATTTAAGCATGTCCGCCCTGCTGGACGACGGGGATGAAATTCTGATCCCTTCCCCCGACTACCCGCTCTGGACAGCCTGCGCAACGCTTGCAGGCGGCAAAGCCGTCCATTATCTCTGCGACGAGCAGGCAGACTGGTATCCTGACCTTGCCGACATTCGAAAAAAGATCACGCGCCACACGAAAGCGATCGTCATCATCAATCCCAACAATCCGACCGGCGCGCTTTATCCGAAGGAAGTTCTGGAAGGAATCGTGGAAATCGCGCGTCAGCACCATCTGATCATCTTTTCCGATGAGATTTATGACCGACTGGTCATGGACGGCGGCGAGCATATTTCCATCGCATCCCTGGCTCCCGACCTGTTCTGTGTCACCTTCAGCGGTCTGTCCAAGTCCCACATGATCGCAGGCTTTCGAATTGGATGGATGATTTTAAGCGGCAACAAAGCCATCGCGCAGGACTATATCGAAGGCATCCGCATGCTCTCTAATATGCGCTTGTGCTCCAATGTTCCCGCGCAGTCCATCGTCCAGACTGCCCTCGGCGGCTACCAGAGCGTCAGCAATTATTTAACGCCCGGCGGACGGATTTATGAGCAGCGTGAGTGCATTTATCAGGCATTAAAGGACATTCCCGGACTGAGCGTTGTAAAACCGAAAGCAGCCTTTTACATGTTCCCGAAGCTCGACGTCAAAAAGTTTCATATCACCAACGACGAACAGTTTGCCCTCGATCTTCTGCGCGACAAAAAAATCCTGCTCATCCATGGCGGAGGCTTCCACTGGGAGCAGCCTGATCACTTCCGGGTCGTATACCTGCCCCGGATCGAGGTACTCAAGGAATCTGCAGACAAAATTGCGGACTTCTTAAGCTATTACCAGCAAAACCGACGCTGAAAAAAACAGCCCTGCGGCACAGGAGCTTCCAACCGGAACCTCCCGCCGTAGGGCTGTTTTTTTCTTCCTTCGAGCTTCAAACTGCGCTTGGAACATCACCTTGGTTCGATCTGCCCGAAAGCAGCTTTTTTCGCATATAAAAGTATCCCGGAATCAGCACCAGATCGGCGCCCATCCATGCCAGCACCTCTGCGAATAAAATTCCATTTTCTCCAAAAAGCACTGGTAAAATCAGCGTCGCACCGGTTCTCATGATAAATTCAAAAATTCCGGATACAAGCGGAATCACGGTATTTCCCATTCCCTGGATCACGCTGCGGACGATATGTAAAATATACAGTACCCATAAGAAGCTGCTCATAATCCGCAAAAAGCGCCATGCAACCACCGCAGCCTGACTGCCCTGGGCTGCATCTGCAGAGATGAAAAGTCCCAGAATATTTCGTCCGAACAGAAACATCAGTGCGGTAATGACAAAGGAAGTCAGCACACCGATCAAAACACCGATTCTGGTTCCCTCCTTGATCCTGTCTGTTTTTCCCGCACCGAGGTTCTGACCCGTGTAGGTAACCATTGCAAAGCCATAGGAGGTCGCTGCCACCTCAAGGATACCATAAAGCTTGCACGTCGCCGTATAGCCTGCGATAAATGCAACGCCGAAGCTGTTTACCACAGTCTGCACGATCATGCCTCCAATGGCGATCACAAGGTTTTGAAATGCCATCGGTAATCCAAGATATATCAGCTTCCCGCAAAGTCCGGCATGAAGTCTCCATTTGGCGGCCTTCCTTTTTTCTGTAAGCACCTCGATACGGCACAGCTTCCACAGACAATATGCAGAAGCAAGGGTCTGGGCAATCACAGTTGCAAGCGCTGCACCCTTTACGCCCCAGCCAAGCTCCAGAATAAAATATAAATCCAGCGCAATATTAAACAGCGCTGCGATAACACATGCTGTCAGAGGTGTTTTACTGTCTCCAAACGCCCGCAGCATAGCCGCAGTAAAATTATAGAGCATCATCAGCGGAATACCACCAAAGAGCACATACAAATAGTCCAGACAAATCGGGCGAATATCAACAGGAACCTGTAAAATTCCGACCAAACCAGGTAATCCGATCAGAATACCAACGGTAAATAAAATCGCCGCCACTACTGCCAGAAAAGACGCATGAAAAATGGTTTCCTGAAGCGCCTCCTCTTTTTTGGCACCAAACTGCTGGGAAACAAGAATGCCAAAGCCCTGGGTGATTCCCTGAATGGTCCCCAGAACCAGCCAGTTTATCGACTCTACTGTGCCGAGTGCTGCCAACGCATCCACTCCAAGTATTTTTCCCACAATGGCCGTATCAGCCACCGTATAAAACTGTTGAAATACATTTCCCAACATCAACGGCAATGCAAAGCTTAAGATCAGCATCGCCATATTTCCCTGCGTCATATCCATAACACCGGATTTGCCTTTTGTTTTCATCCTGTTTTCTACCCTTCTTTTCTATTCCACAATTTTCTGTGATATCCCACAGTACTTTCCACACTTCCCATATTGACTTTTTTCCGCCATTCATTTTATGATGAAGAAAAAAATGGGAGGATTTCCATATGCAGCTTACAATTAAGCATCCTTTTCTCTGTCTTCCGGTTGTATCCCACCCGAAAGATACCAGGGTCCTGAAACTTTTTGACGGCGAAAAGCTTCTTTTATGTGTTTATTTTCCTTTCGGAGAAGCCGCTGCAGACAACGGAACCTATTCCTACGAATATCTTTCCCCTCTGCCGGTTTCTGAATGGATGGGACGCACGCTGACCCTGTCTGCAGAGTTTCCTGCAGGCTTTGAAGATGCAGTTACTCAGACTGACGAGCTTCCTGTCTCCGACGAAGTTCATCCGGCTGTCCACTTTACAGCCAACGCAGGCTGGATCAACGATCCAAATGGTCTTGTTTACGACAATGGAACCTATCACTTATATTATCAGCACAATCCCTTCGGTGTCAATTGGAACAATATGAGCTGGGGACATGCCACCAGTACCGACCTGCTCCACTGGACACGGCTTCCTGTTGCCATGCTTCCGGATGAAGAGGGAACCATCTTCTCCGGCTGCGGTCTGACAAACGAGCACAGGGATGAAATTCAGGCAGCTGCTGACAGCAACCTCTATCGAAGTCTTCCCAAGGATGCACTCCTGTTCTTCTATACCGCAGCCGGCGGCAGCCATGACAGCGCCTGTAGCGAGGGAAAAGACTACACCCAGCACACAGCATACAGCACCGATCATGGTCTCACTCTGCAGAAGCTTCCGGGAGCAGTTGTTCCGTTTCTCAAAACAGACAACCGTGACCCCAAGGTTTATTGGCACGAAAAATCCAAAGCATTTATCATGTCCCTTTACTTAAAAGGCACGGAATATGCCATCCTTCGTTCCACAGATATGCTCCACTGGGAGATCACTCAGCAACTGACTTTTGAAACTGCCAACGAATGCCCCGATCTACGCCCGATTTCTGCGCCGGACGGCACTGAAAAATGGATTTTCTATACTGCTTCCAGTGAATACTTTATCGGCGATTTTGACGGTGAAAGAGGCACTTGTATTTTCCAAGAATCTGACTATTGCAGCTCAAACAGCTCCTGGAGATGGTGTAGTCCTTTATGGTAACCGCGTTTCGTTTACTGGAGCCAGTAATCTGATTTGTCGTCACTTGCGTATCCGTATGGGAACGAATGGGCCTGATGGAAAAGACGCTGCCGGAATAGCAAATGGTGAAAATATGATTTTCGATCATTTATCTGTTACTTGGGGACGTGATGAAAACTTCTCCATCAACTGGGATAGTAAAGGGACACTTCCACGCAATATTACCATTCAGAATTCAATTCTTGGTCAGGGATTACAAAATCATTCTTGCGGTGGTTTGATTCAAACAGATACAGAATCAGGCATTACCCTTTTCCGTAATCTTTATACTGATAATAAAACACGTAATCCGAAAGTGAAAGGTCTGAATCAGTTTGTAAACAATGTGGTTTATAACTGGGGAAGTGGTGCCGCTTATAATATGGGCGGTGATTCGTCCGGTCAGTCGGAAACAACTATTGAGGATAACTACTTCATTGTAGGGCCTGTGGACAACTGGCAGAATGTAAGACAAGAAGATAACTCTATTAAGGTGGAAAAAGTTCCGATGAGTCCTACTCCGCCGTTTCTGGGAGGTAATGCCGACTTTAGAGCTTATTATAAAGGAAATTATTATGATAATGATAAGGATGGTTCGCTCAATGGTTTTGAACTGACGCAAGCCAACTGGGCCGAATATTGCAAAGGGGAACCTACTTTCCTGAGTGCGCCTTCGGATAAACATCCTGCTATTAGCCAGCAAACATCTGCAACAGAAGCCTATAACTGGATTGTAAAGAATGTAGGTGCCAGTCTTCCGGTTCGTGACGAAGTGGACCAATATCTGATTGATGAGCTGACTTCACTGGGTAAAAAGGGAACGATTATTCAGAATGAACAAGATGTACAGCAGTTTTCATTGGGAGGTGTAGGTACTATTCAAAACGGGGAGAAACCTTTGGATAGCGACAATGACGGTATGCCTGATGAATTTGAAGACAAATATGGCTTGGATAAGAATGACCCCTCTGATGCTGCAAAGATAGCAAACAACGGTTATACGAATATCGAAAACTATATCTTTACACTTGATGCTAAACTTAATAATTAACTCTTAAACATAAGGAGAAGGAACAGTATGAAAACACTGATAAAATATCTCGTTGCTGCATTAGTGGTAATTATGGTTAGTTGTGACGATACCGAACAATTAATTTATGAACAGCCCAATTCGTTTACTTTGACCCTTAATCAGGAAGATGAATTGAAGGTAGAAATCCAGACCGGAGAAAAAATAGGCATCAATGGAACGGAATACTCTGTATTGTCGAATGCATGCGTTAGTATGTACGATGTTCCTGTTGCCAATCAATATCTGATTTATTATCCTGCTAATGCCCAACTTTCGGGTAATAATCTGGATTATTCTTTACCGACGGTTCAGACTTATACACAAGGTGCGATAGACCAGTCCGCTTGCAACCGGGAAAACGCCCAATTACTTTCCTGCATTTATTTGTATTGTGCT
>OGXC01002545.1_pt1 | contig 12093 bp, 9 predicted proteins | sample 1576201 | NCBI WGS metagenome assembly OGXC01 (sample SAMEA3541562, study PRJEB24748) | human gut metagenome | biome: human gut; feature: human-associated habitat; material: faeces | place: China | collected 2012 | reverse complement strand
TATCGCTGGGCGTTTACGACGCGGTGCGCTGTTTGTTGTGTGCAGTGTGCCTTTATCGATACGCCGGAAGTGGAGGAAATCACGAAGTTTATTGCCCGTCAGCAAGGATATCCTACTCCTTTCTTCCTGCCCGAGTATGTGAGTGAAGACAGCGGTAGCGAAGTAGGGGATATTGATATGGGGCGTCTTGACCCGTTGTTTGAAGACGCTGCCCGGTTGGTGGTTATTCATCAGCAAGGTTCCACGTCGTTAATTCAACGTAAGTTTGCTATCGGTTATAATCGTGCCGGCCGTATCATGGATCAACTTGAAAAGGCTGGAATCGTCGGTCCTACGCAGGGAAGCAAAGCGCGTGACGTACTTTGCATCGATGATAATGATCTTGAAATGCGTTTGAACAATTTGCAGTAATCAATCGTTTATTAATCAAATGAGGAAATACATTTTTAGTGTTTTAATAGCTTTACTGTCATTGCCTGTGATTGCTCAACAACAGCAGTCGCAGGCTAAAGCTGTTCTTGATAAGACAGCCGAAGCATTTCGTAAGGCAGGCGGAGTGAAGGCTGATTTCATTATTAAATCTGTGACTAACGGTTTGGTGGAAGGGTCGGAAAGCGGTACGATTCAGTTGAAAGGAGAGAAGTTCGTATTGAAGGCGTCCGAAGTGATAACCTGGTTTGATGGGAAAACGCAATGGAGCTATGTAGTCAGGAATGATGAAGTGAACGTCAGCAATCCGACACAGGAAGAGTTGCAGCAGATTAATCCGTATACGTTTCTATATATGTATCAGAAAGGATTCTCTTATAAGCTGGGAGCAACTAAGACGTATCGTGGAAAAGCAGTTTGGGAAGTCGTTTTGACTGCCAGGGATAAGAAACAGGAGTTGGAACATATCACTCTTTTTGTGACGAAGGATACTTACGAACCTTTGTATATTTTGCTTCAACAGCGTGGTCAGCAGACGCGTAATGAGATAACCATTACAAGTTATCAGACTAAGCAGAATTATGCGGATCAGGTTTTTACGTTTAATAAGAAACAATACCCCAATGCGGAGGTAATAGATTTGAGATAATATACGTTTATAACAAAACGATAAAGATAAATTAAAATGGCAGAAATAGAAAAAGTAAAATGCCTGATTATAGGTTCAGGACCTGCCGGATATACGGCAGCGATTTATGCAGGACGTGCAAATTTATGTCCGGTGCTTTATGAAGGATTGCAACCGGGTGGCCAATTGACTACTACTACGGATGTGGAGAACTTCCCCGGTTATCCGGAAGGAATTAGTGGTCCGCAGTTGATGGAAGACTTGCGTGCACAGGCAAGCCGTTTCGGAACAGATGTTCGTTTCGGTATTGCTACGGCGGCCGATTTGAGCAAAGCCCCTTATAAAATAACAATCGACGGTGATAAGGTTATTGAAACAGAATCATTGATTATTGCTACCGGAGCTACTGCTAAATATCTGGGACTGGAAGATGAAAAGAAATATGCCGGAATGGGGGTAAGTGCTTGCGCCACTTGTGACGGATTTTTCTATCGCAAGAAAGTAGTTGCCGTAGTCGGTGGCGGTGATACAGCTTGTGAAGAAGCTGTTTATCTTGCCGGACTTGCATCCAAAGTATATCTGATTGTCCGCAAACCTTTCTTGCGTGCATCGAAGATTATGCAGGAACGAGTAATGAACCACGAGAAAATAGAAGTTCTTTTTGAACACAACGCGGTTGGTTTGTTTGGCGACAATGGGGTAGAAGGTGTAAACCTGGTGAAACGTTGGGGCGAACCGGATGAAGAACGTTATAGCTTGCCTATCGACGGTTTCTTCCTGGCTATCGGACATCAACCGAATACTGAAATATTTAAAGAGTATATCGATACGGACGAAGTAGGTTATATTATTACAGACGGTGATAGTCCTCGTACGAAAGTGCCCGGAGTTTTTGCAGCAGGAGATGTGGCCGATCCGCATTATCGTCAGGCTATTACAGCCGCGGGAAGTGGATGTAAGGCTGCCTTGGAGGCAGAACGTTACCTTTCTTCCAAAGGGCTTGTGTGATAAATATATCTTCGGTGTAAACGAATGAATGATAATTATGCCTTTTGGGGTGTGATTGATTATAAATAAAACGGTGAACATTAGTATTAAACTAGCGTTCACCGTTTTGTTATTCAGGTCCGGAATAAATGATGCGGATTCCACGTGCTGTTGGGTCAGCACTGTGAAATCCGCATAAAATATAGTTAGCTTTGTTTAATAAGCTTCTATTTCATCAATCCATAATTCGGCAGGAATAACTTCCGGACCATTGTTCTTTTCAAAGTTAACTCCATTGCGTAGTGTGCCGCCATTCTTAATCTTAACTTTCAGGAAGGTAGCCTGTGTTGGCTCAAATTCAATGGAATCAGTGAATGCAATTCGTCCTGTTTCCGGATAATCGTGTTTCAAGGCCTTTTCAGCTACCGGAGTGTATTGTTTGCCATCTGCAGATACTTCTACGGCAACTCCTCCTGCAGGAAGAATTCTCATAGCCGGATTGAATAAAGAACCGAAAATTATTTTGCTGATTTGTGTCGGCTTATCCAAATTAATGATAAATTCCAAGTCTTTACCTTCAACAATACCAAAGCTGCACCACGGAGTATAAGAAGCATTATTTCCTCGTTTACCGTTGGTCAGTCCGAAGGTTGTCTTGTCAGCTCCTAATACATCGTTTTCATCAAATATATCGCCTGTCCATCCCATCTTATAATTAACAGTATAGGGCTTTCCTGTCAATAAATTACCGTATAATGGCTTGTGAGCTACTTTACCCAGCATTTTTCCATCTTTGAAAGCAGCTGCTTTCAGGTCGATATTACCTTCCAGAACGAAAGGCTTTTCGTACAGTGTGGATGTTTTACTCGGTTCACTGCCGTCCGCAAAAATAAATAAGGCTGCCTTAAAAAGACAACCTTATTTTACACTAATTGTTTTCAAATATTTCTAAGCTTCTATCTAAAATTCCATTTAAGTAAGCTAATACAACTCCATAATTTGTAATGGCTACTTTTTCTTTATTACAAATCTCAATTCTATTAACTATAGTTTTCCTATTAATCATACATCCACCACAGTGAATTATTAAATCATATTTATTAATATCTTCTGGAAAATCATGACCAACTTTGAATTCATAATTAAGTTTAGTACCAACATATTTATTAAGAAGCTTTGGAATTTTAATTCTACCTATATCCTCGTGAGATACATTGTGGGTACAGCTTTCACAAATTAGAATTTTAGAATCTTTATTTAAATCATTTATTTTTCTAGCTCCAGCAACAAATGATTTTAAATCTCCCTTATGATTAGCAAAAAGTATTGAAAAACCTGTTAATTTTATATTTTTAGGAACTATTTCACTTACTTTTTTAAATGCCTGAGAATCAGTTACTACCAAATCAACATCCTGTATATCTTCTAAAGCTGAAGCTAATTCTGTATCTCTAACTACATATGTTTTAATTCCATTATCTAAACAATCTCTAATACATTGAACCTGTGGAAGAATAATTCTCCCCTTTGGTGCTTCTGAATCTATTGGAACTACTAATATGACCTTTCCTCCATATGGAACTAAATTACCTATTATAGGCATTTCATTTTCACTATCTTGTAGCTTTGCTACTAATTCATTTTTAAGTTCATCAATACCTTCTTTACTATAAGTAGATACAAACTTTGCTTCTTTATATTTACTTTTTAATTCATCAAGCTTTGATTTTTCGGTATCTTCTATTTTGTTAATAATCAACATATAAGGCATGTTATATTTTTTAAATTCTAACTTTATTTCTTCATAATCATTATCATCTATATTATTAACGTCCATCACATATAAAGCAAAATCAGTTTTTTTCATCATTTCCTTAGTTTTTTTTATTCTTAGTTTACCAACTTCACTTTTATCATCAAGACCAGCTGTATCTATAAATAAAACTGGCCCTATTGGTATTAACTCCATTGCTTTAAATACAGGATCTGTTGTTGTTCCTGCTATTTTTGATACAATTGCAATTTCTTGTCCACAAATACTATTTATTAAAGATGATTTACCTGCATTTGTCTTACCGAATATAGCTACGTGTTTTCTATTAGCATTTGGTGTACTATTCATACTTTCCTCCTAAATATAAATATCTCTTTTACCGTCCTTCAATTTTACTATTCCTTCAATGACAAACTTTCTTATTGCTTCATTATTGATTTTAATTATTTCTTCATTCACCAATTTTTCAGCTTTTTCACAGGTTTCTTTATCACCATAATCTAATGCATATTCCATTAAAGTCATTAACGCATTTGGTTCACACATATTTTGAATTTCTCCACTTTTAGCTAACCCCATAAAAGTTTCACCAGTTCTACCTTTTCTATAGCATGCTGTACAATAGCTTGGAATATATCCTTCATCTAATAACCAATTTAATACTTCTAATGGTGTTCTTTCATCTGAAGTCTTAAATTGTTCAATGCTTTTTCCTTCTTCCCTTTGCTTATATCCACCTACTCCTGTTGAAGATCCAGAGCTAACTTGAGTTACTCCAAATTTAAGAGCATCTCTTCTCATTTCCTCATCTTCTCTAGTAGACATGATTATTCCTGTAAATGGTACTGCAATTCTTATAATTGCTACTACCTTTTTAAACATTTCATCACTTAAAAGATGTGGAAAATTCTCTAAAGTAACACCTTCAGCTTGCCTTATTCTTGGAACTGAAATTGTATGGAATCCAACTCCGAAATTTTTTTCAAGATGTTCATTGTGCATCATTAATGATAAAACTTCAAATTTAGGATCAGCTAATCCAAATAAAACTCCCCCACCAACATCTTCAATTCCACCTTCCATTGCTCTATCAAAAGCATTTAAATGATATTCGTAACTTGACTTTAATGAATGTGGATGCATAATTTCGTATGTTGGTTTATGATATGTTTCTTGAAATAATATATAAGTTCCTATATTAGCTTCTTTAAGTTTTTTATAATTTTCAACTGTTGTTGCTGCAATATTTACATTAACTCTTCTAATATTTCCATTTTCATTTTGAGTTTTATAAATAGTATCAAGACTTTCTAAAACATATTCAATTGGAGCATTTACAGGGTCTTCTCCAAGCTCTAATGCTAATCTTTTATGTCCCATTTTTTCTAATATTTTAACTTCTTCTCTTATTTCATCTTGTGTAAGCTTTCTTCTTTTAAAAGTATTGCACTTTTTATATCCACAATAAACACAATTATTAACACAAAAATCACTAATATAAAGTGGTGCAAATAAAACTACTCTTTTTCCATAAATGGACTTTTTAATTTCACCAGCAACTTTAAACATTTCATTTAATAATTCTTTATCTTCTAATTGTAATAATACGGCAATATCCCTATGAGAAATTCCATTTTTTTCTCTTGCTTTATTTAAAATTTTTAAAACATCGTCCCTAGTAGCATTTTTACCATCTTCTAATAATCTACAGACTTCTTCATGATTAATATACATAATCTATTCTCCTACCCTTTTTTTACTAAACTTATATTATCTAAATTTTCTTTAATAATTTTTTCTATTTTAATATTTTTATTTATATTATTAATTTCCTCTTCTGATAATACTAAGCTGTCACCTCTACTAATATTTAATTTGAAACCTGCTTTATTAATTCTTTTTTCTATACAAGCTCTACATTCTGCTGCTTCATCACCAGTACATATTTTTCCATCATACAATAAATACTTTTGCCTAACATTTGTAGGTGAAAGATTTGGCATTACAACATTTCCACCTGCTTTTAATCCTTTTTCTCTACCAAGAGGATCTATACTACCAAGCGCTGTTGTTGCTGGCAATAAAACTTTAGGTAACATTAACCTAACTAAGGCTAACATCGTAATAGTTTTTTCTAATGTTCCACAGTTTTCATTATAAAGAGGTGTATCTTTATGGGGGATAAATGGACCTATTCCGCACATATGTGGATTTAATTCTTTTAAATATAACAAATCATTAACTAAATCATTATTTGTTTGCTTTGGAAGTCCTACCATAAATCCAGCCCCTATTTGATAACCAATTTTCTTTAAATTTTCAAGACACTTTCTTCTATTTTCAAAGCTAGAATTTGGATGTAAAGATTCATATAATTCTTTACTTGCTGTTTCATGTCTTAATAAATATCTGTCTGCACCTGCTTTAAACATCCTTTCATATGATTCATATGAACGTTCACCTAAAGATAAAGTAATTGCATTATATGGATATTTTCCTTTTATCTTTTTAATTATTTCAACCATTATTTCATCAGTAAAATATGGATCTTCCCCACCTTGAAGTACAAATGTCTTATATCCTAATTTATCTCCAAGTTCAGCACATTCTAATATTTGCTCAATACTAAGCCTATATCTATCTGCTTTATTATTTGATTTCCTAATACCACAGTATTTACAATCTCTAATACAGTAATTTGTAAATTCTATAAGACCTCTAATATAAACATTATTACCATAATTATTTAAAGCTATTTCATGAGACTTTTCTATTAAATACTCTTTATCTTTTTTTGTTAAATTATCTAGTAAATAATTAAGTTCTTCTCTAGTTGCAGTACTTGTATTATATAGCTTGTTTATAATTTCTATAACACTCATACCTTTTATTAAATCTCCCTTTTAGCAATTGCTGTTTTCACTACAACACCCTGTATATTTCCAAGCTTCCCAGTTAAACTATTTATTTCTTCTAATGTTCCTGTTACAGTAATGCTTATAACTGATATTCCTTCTTCAAATGGTATTCCCATTCTTCCTTTTATACTTCCTCTAAAGCTAGAAACTACATTATTGAATCTTTCTTGACATTCTTTCGGTTCTTCTAATATTGCACTTATTACAGCTATTTTTTTCAAAATTCTCATCCCCTTATTTATCTAATAAAAAAAAGCTAGCTTCTAATAAAAGAAAGCTAGCTAAATAAAATATATAAACTTATAGAGGCGCTTATATATTTTTAACAAAACTATTAATTACTCTCTTTTAGATTAGATTTAACTTTTCTATCAGATTGAAATATATCCTATATTTGTAAATCAAATTATGATTAAATCATATTCCTATTTGTAATTAATGTCAATAATATTATTTTTTTTACTTAAACTAAAAATATTTATTTTATTCTTTTTGCTATTTCCTTCAAATATATATTATCTGTACCACAACAGCCACCAAAAATCTAAAAGTTAAACTCTTCTTCTAATCTAATAATACTATTAGCAAGATAAATAAACTGAGGGAAATTATCTCCCCTCAGTTTATTAAATGTACTTTACTTATAGCTTAATATATTAGGTAATGATTTTTCTAACTCTTCTAATGTGCATCCACATCTTTTTGCATAATCTTCTGCTTGATCTTTATCTATATAGTTTGAGTTAAAATATCTAGAATCTTCTGAAGCAAAATATAATCCACAAACAGATGATACAGGATCCATCATATAACTTTCAGTAAGTTTAACCCCAGTTACTTTTTCACCATCTAAAATATTAAATAATTTTTTCATTTGGCTTTGATCAATAAGTGACGGATAGCCAAATGCAGGTCTTATTCCTCTATAACTTGCCTTAAATATTTCTTTCATAGATAAGTTTTCGTCTGGATCATACCCCCAATAAATTTTCCTAATGTCTTCATGAAGCTTTTCAGCAAATGCTTCTGCCAATCTATCACAAACAAGCTTTAACATAATTGCGTTATAAGAATCACCTTCATCTTCAAGTTTTTTAGCATAAGCATCTGCTCCTAATCCTGCTGTTACAATAAATCCACCTAAGTAATCTTCCTTACCAATTTCTTTTGGTGCAACGAAATCTGAAAGGCATAAGTACTCACCATTGCTTTTTTCTCTTTGTTCTCTAAGTAAATTGAATATAGTTGTTTGTGATTTATCTTTAGTATAAACCTCAATATTATCTCCATTAGAATTAGCTTCAAAAATTCCAAAAACACCTTTAATATCAATAATATTATTTTCTTCAATAAAGTCTAACATTTTGTTAGCATCATCAAAAATCTTTTTAGCTTCTTTTCCATAAACTGAATCTTCTAATATATCTGGATATAACTTTTTCATTTCCCATGCTATAAAGAAGAATGTCCAATCAATATATGGTCTTAAATCAGATACTGAATAATCCTTAACTTCTTTTATTCCTATAAAGTTTGGCTTTGAAATTTCTCTATTAACCCAGTCAATCTTAAAACTATTTTCTTTTGCTTTCTCTAAAGAAATCATCTTATTTTCATGACTATTATAATTTTTTCTTACTTCTTCATATTCATCTTTAATAGCCTTAATATATTCATTTTTATTAGTTCCTAATAAATTCTTTGATATTTCAACTGTTTTAGAAGCATCATATCCATAAATAACTGCTCCACTATAATTAGGATCAATTTTAAGAGCTGTATGAGCTTTTGAAGTAGTAGCTCCACCAATAATTAAAGGAATATTCATTTTTCTCTTTTCCATTTCAATAGCCACATGGCACATTTCATCTAAAGATGGTGTTATTAGTCCACTTAATCCAATTATATCAACATTTTCTTTAATAGCTTTATCTAGTATTTCTTCACACGGAACCATTACTCCCAAATCTATTATTTCAAAGTTATTACAAGCAAGAACTACACCTACAATGTTTTTACCTATATCATGAACATCACCTTTTACAGTTGCTAAAAGAATTTTTCCAGCACTTGATGTTTCACCTTGCTTTTTTTCTTTTTCTATATATGGAAGTAAATATGATACAGCCTTTTTCATAACACGTGCTGATTTTACAACTTGTGGTAAGAACATTTTTCCATCACCAAATAATTTTCCTACTCTAGTCATTCCATCCATTAAAGGCCCTTCAATTATACTTAAAGGCTTAGGATATTCTTTAATAGCTTGCCCTAAGTCTTCCTCTAAATATTCTGTTATACCCTTAACCAAAGCATAACTTAATCTATCATTTAAACTATTTTCTCTCCATAAATTTTTATTTGTATTATTAACAACATTGCCTGTTTTATAATCTTCAGCTTTATCTAATAATCTTTCTGCTGCATCCTTGTGTTTATTTAAGACAACATCTTCAACTAATCTTAATAAATCCTTTGGTATATCGTCATAAATTTGAATCATTCCTGGATTTACAATTCCCATATCCATTCCAGCCTCAATTGCATGATATAAAAATACAGAATGCATAGCTTCTCTTATTGTGTTATTTCCTCTAAATGAGAAAGATAAATTTGATACTCCACCTGAAACTTTTGCATATGGTAAATTTTCTTTAATCCATTTGGTTGCATTAATATAATCAACTGCATAATTATCATGATTCTCAATACCAGTTGCTATAGCTAAAATATTAGGATCAAAAATTATATCTTCTGGTGGGAAATTTAATTTATTTACTAATAAATCATAAGCCCTTTTGCAAATGGATATTTTTCTTTCATAAGTATCAGCCTGTCCATTTTCATCAAATGCCATTACTACAACTGCAGCACCAAAGTCCTTAACAACCTTAGCATGATTTAAAAATTCTTGCTCACCATTTTTTAATGAAATTGAATTTACTATTGGTTTACCTTGAATACTTCTAAGACCGGCTTCAACAACTTCCCATCTTGAAGAATCAATCATTATAGGTCTTGAAGCTATATCTGGTTCTGAAGCTATAAGTCTTAAGAAATATTCCATTTCCTTAGCACTATCTAATAAACCATCATCAAAATTTACATCAATTATTTGAGCTCCATTTTCTACTTGCTCCTTTGCAATAGATAAAGCTTCTTCGTATTTCTTTTCCCTTATAAGTCTTGCAAATTTTGCAGAACCTGCAACATTAGTTCTTTCACCTATATTTATAAAGTTATTTTCTTTATTACTTCTTACAATTTCAAGTCCACAATAAATACTTTCTTTTTTTATATTAGGAATGGTTCTTGGCTCTACACCTTCAACTACTTCTGCAATTGCTTTAATATGTTCTGCTGTAGTTCCACAACATCCCCCTACTATATTAACCTTTTTTTCACTTGCTAATTCTTTAATATATTTAGCTGTTATGCTTGGAATTTCATCATACTCCCCTAAAACATTAGGTAATCCAGCATTAGGATAACATGATATATATAAATCCTGTGTATCAGCTAATTCTTTAATAAAAGGTATCAAATCTGCACCACCAAAAGAACAGTTTAATCCTATAGAAATTACATTTTCATTTCTAACTGATTGAGCAAAAGCTTCTAATTTTTGCCCTGCTAATGTTCTTCCTGATTTGTCTGTTAATGTACCTGAAATCATTATTGGTAAAGTAAATCCTTTTAATTTATATACATTGTTTGCCGCAACTATTGCTGCTCTACAGTTTAATGTATCAAAAACAGTTTCTATTAATAAACAATCTACTCCACCATCTACTAATGCCCCTATTTGCTCACTATAAGAATCAACTAAATCATCAAATGTTATATTTCTATAACCTGGATTTTCAACATCTGGTGATAATGACGCTGTTTTATTCGTTGGTCCAATAGAACCTGCAACAAATCTTGGCTTATCAGGATTCATTGCTGTAAATTCATCTGCAACTTCTCTTGCTATTTTAGCTGAATGATAATTTAAATCATAAACTAAATGTGCTAAATCGTAATCTTCTTGAGAAATACTTGTTGAATTAAATGAGTTTGTTTCAATTATATCTGAACCTGCCTCTAAGAAGCTTCTGTGTATTTCTTTTATTACTTCTGGTTTTGTTATAGATAATATATCATTATTACCTTTTTGATCTTTATGAAAATCCTTTAGTAAATCCCCTCTAAAGTCCTTTTCATTTAAATTATAATTTTGTATACTTGTTCCCATAGCTCCATCAAGAACTACTATTTTCTTTTTTAAAATTTCAATTAAATTGCCCCTATTCATTTGCTTTCCTGCCTTTACTTCTAAATGTTTTAGAATAATTATACAATTTTTTAGCATTATTTACAATATAATATAAATGCTTACTATTATAACTCTGTATATTTTTTACTATTACCTTTTGCTTTCTCTACTGGATACTTCTTTTCATTTTTATCCATTTTCTTATTTATTATCTCTGAGATATCCACATTTAAAGCATCTGCCATATGTATGCAATATACCATAACATCAGCTAATTCTTCTTCTACATTTTGTTTATTATAATTTTCGTTATCCCATAAGAATTCTTCTAATAGTTCTGCTGCTTCTATAGAAATTGCCTTTGATAAATTTGAAGGTGTATGAAACTGCTCCCATTCTCTATCTTTTCTAAATTTTCTTATTCTATTTATTGTTTTTTCCATAGTTAGTGTACTCCTTTATATTTTTCTATATTTTATCATAATTTATTTTAATTAACTATTTTTAGCATTCTAAATTTACAATATTGCTCATTTGGTTTTATATTAAAAATTTATATGTACCATATTAATATGCTGAAGAATAAATTAATATATGTAGAATTTTATCTATTTATAGTAGTAAAAAATAATATTAATAATTTAGGAGGTTTAATGGACAGTAATTATTATAGAATTACAAATAGAAATATTAAACACTGTTGTACATCACACCAAGTAATTTATGAATATTGTTATAAATGTCCCTATTATTCATGTTGTCCATATATAGTTCCTTCACCACCGGTATTAATATTAATTACAGGTGTTACAGGTGTTACAGATGTTACTGGTGCTACTGGAGATATAGGACCTATTGGCTTAGCTGGACCTACTGGTGCTACTGGAGATACAGGGCCTATTGGCTTAACTGGACCTACTGGCTCTACTGGTGATATCGGTCCTATTGGTTTGACTGGGCCTACTGGCTCTATTGGTGATACAGGACCTATTGGTTTGACTGGGCCTACTGGTGCTACTGGAGATACAGGGCCTATTGGCTTAACTGGACCTACTGGTGCTACTGGAGATACAGGGCCTATTGGCTTAACTGGACCTAC
>OGXC01002534.1_pt1 | contig 12135 bp, 18 predicted proteins | sample 1576201 | NCBI WGS metagenome assembly OGXC01 (sample SAMEA3541562, study PRJEB24748) | human gut metagenome | biome: human gut; feature: human-associated habitat; material: faeces | place: China | collected 2012 | reverse complement strand
CGGTCAGTTCACAACGTGTCCTTGAGCGCTTCAACGAGTAGTTATCCGCATAGCATACTCCCGCCATGATATCCGTAATGATTTCGCTATACCCGGCGAAATTACGGTAACTATTACTCTTAATGAGTACAGGACGCTGATTTCCGCGAATGCCATCTCTGAGAAAAGGATCTCAGATTTGAATTCTGAGCGCTATGATGCGCAGGCTGAATGTAACACTCTGAAACAGGAGAGGGAGAAACTTCTGAAAGAAATCGCAGAGCTGAAAATCAAGATTTCTGACCTGCTCATGGAGAAGACCGCATCCTCCCAGACTGATAAGGATGAAGAAGCGGAAGAAGAGGAGGGGGAAGATTAATGGCGTACCGTGGCTGTGACCTTATTCTTTCCTGCCATGAAGCAGAAAATGACCACGCAAAGTGGTTAGAAACCCGCAACGCGGGCATCGGAGGCAGTGACGCCTCCGTCATCATGGGGCTTAACCCTTACAAATCCCCATACCAGCTCTGGCTGGAAAAGACGGGCCAGGCGGAAGCGCCGGACCTGTCAGGAAACCAGTACATCTATTGGGGGCACAAGAACGAGTCGAATATTGCCGACTGGTTCATGGAGACCACCGGCAAGAAGGTGAGGAAGCTGGGGACGCTCCGGAGCCGGGCCCATCCGTTTATGCTGGCAAACGTTGACCGCGCCGTCATGGGCGAAGAATCTGGCCTTGAAATCAAGACCGCCGGCGTCTCTCAGGCGAAGAAGTGGAAGGGTGACGAAATCCCCGACGCCTATTATTGCCAGTGTCTCCACTACCTGGCAGTAACCGGAGCGTCCCGCTGGTATATCGCCGTACTCATCGGCGGAAATGAAGCGCTTTACAAAACAGTGGAGCGCAATGAGGAAGATATCAAGGCTCTCATCCAGGCGGAGGCTGATTTCTGGCATCTGGTGGAAACGAATACCCCGCCCCCGGTGGACGGGAGCGCCAGCTGCGCGGCGGCCCTCTCTACCCAGTACAAGGGCGGAGATCCTAACTATACCATCCTGCTCCCGTCGGATGCTGACGGGGTGATTGAGTCACTGGAAAATGACAGGGACATCATGTCCGCTCTGAAGGAGCAGATTGCTGAGAAGGAAAACCGGCTGAAAGCGCTCCTGGGAAATGCGGAAGAGGGCTCCACAGACCATTACCGCGTCCTCTGGAAGACCCAGCCTGGCCGCTCTTCGGTGCCGCTTGTAAAGGTTAAGAAGCAGGCTCCCGACATCTACAAGCTCCTCCAGGATAAAGGCTACATCACCACTGGCAAGCCTTCCCGCCGCTTCTCAATCAAAGCCAATGACTGAGGACGATTTCAACCGCCTCCAGGTGGGCGCCCCGGTCCACTGGGACGCCCGGGGAATCAACGGCACGGTGGCAGACATATTACATGGTTATTTTGATAAATCCATTTTGATTAAATCCGGTGACGCCCTGATTTGGGCGTCTTACCGGAATGTTGAGAAAGGAGAAAGGCACTATGAATACGAAAGGCGGACTTACAGAAAGAAAGGCAAGCATGCAGCAGGGAGGGAACGCTAGGACTTCCATGCAGGGACTTATCCAGGCCATGGAGCCGCAGATCCGGAAGGCGCTTCCTTCCGTTATCACTCCGGAGCGCTTCACTCGCATGGTTCTGACGGCGCTTTCTTCTACGCCAAAGCTGCAGACCTGCACTCCCCAGAGCTTCCTGGGCGCTATGATGCAGGCGGCCCAGCTGGGCGTGGAACCTAACACGCCCCTGGGGCAGGCCTACCTCATTCCCTACGGCAGCGTCTGCCAGTTCCAGCTGGGGTATAAGGGGTTGATAGATTTAGCCTACAGAAGCGGCGAGGTCTCCAGCATCCAGGCCCATGAGGTGCACGAAGGCGACACCTTCGAGTATGAATACGGCCTGGAGCCGAAGCTCCGTCATGTGCCCGCCAAGGCAGACCGGGGCCCGGTTGTTTGGTATTATGCCGTGCTGAAGCTGAAAAGCGGCGGTGTGGGCTTTGAAGTCATGAGCCGTGAGGATGTGGAGAAGTTTGCCATGAAGAAATCCAAGGCTTATCGTAATGGCCCGTGGCAGACGGACTTTGACGAAATGGCCAAAAAGACCGTTTTGAAGAAAGTCCTGAAGTACGCGCCGCTGAAAACTGAGTTCGTAAAAGCGGTTTCCACAGATGAAACCGTGAAGTCTACACTCTCTGAAAACATGGCCGATGAGCCTAACGAAATGTACACAACTATTGATAACCAGCCGGATGATAACCCGGCGCCAGAAGAAGTTCCGCAGGGGAAGGAGGAAGAAAAATGAAAACCTTGAGCAACGGGAAAATGAGCCACGGAGAAATGGCCATCCTGCAGTCTGCCATTGAGCACCTGCTGGGCAGGGGGTTTGAGAACATTATCATCCTATCGACCAAAAAGAACCCTGCCACAGGGAAGAATAATGGATTCGTGTTCGGCAGAAAACGGCCTGATGCCACATCCAGGCTTCTTGCTATGCGGCTGGGGGAGGAATGGTTAGATACATTCTCACCGGAAGAGTCTCCACTTCACGGGATGTGGTATTTCTTTTCAAAGGCGATGCGCCTTGAAATTGATATCCTTCGAGGCACCGGCGTCAACGATGCGGGGGATGTCCCCTCCCGCCAGAAGTAAGGAGCCGCGGACATGGCAGAAGGTAACTGGATAAAGCTATATCGCAAGATGGTGGACGATCCTATTTTCGTCAACTCCACAGGCCCGCAGGTAAAGGTGCTCCTGACTGTCATGTTCCTGGCTGCCTGGACGCCGAAGAAGTGGGATGTGCTGGGCCACGAATTCACCATCCAACCCGGTGAGGTTTTTATCAGCACCCGTGATTTGGCTGACCGGGCCGGTGATGATGTGAGCCGTGAGGTTGTACGTAAGGCGCTAGTCAGATTTGAAAAAATGGGATTTTGGACCCTCAAGAGAACCCGCAAGGGAATGCTGATTTCTATCGTAAATTGGCGGAAATATCAGCTATATGATGGTAAAGAGAACCCAAGGGAGAACCCACGGAGAACCCACGCGGAACCCACGGAGAACCCACGCGGAACCCACGGAGAACCCAGCAATAAAAAAGAAAGTAAGAATAGTAAGAATGTAAGAAGGGAAGAATATAATACCCCCCTACCCCCCAAAGGGGGCGGAGGGGTGGCTTCCCTCTTTGAGAAGTTTTCCAAAGGAAACCATGAACTGCTCTCTGCCCTTAAGGAATGGCAGGACATGAGAAAGAAAATGAAGAAGCCGCTTATTGAAAGGGCGGCAGAGCTCAATCTCAAGGATCTGCAGAAGCTTTCCGGCGGCGATGAGCGGCTGATGGTATCCATTGTATTGCAGAGCATTAAGCGCGGGTGGCAGGGGTTTTACGCTTTGAAAGATGCGCAGGGGCCCCGGTCCATTCCCCAAAGTGAAAGCGTAGGTGATTTCGTAAATGAACTCTCAAAGTTTGAACAGTCTCTCCCCAAGAACAATGGCCCTTGGGATGCTTAAAGCGGCATGGGGAAACAAGCTCACAGACGAGCAGGCGAAACTGTACCTGCTCATGACCAACGACATCCCGGAGCCGGTGCTCCTCAAGAGCATCGAAGCATTAATCAAAGAATCCCGGTTCCTTCCCAGCGTGGCAGAAATCAGGGAGCGGGCGGCGGCCCTCTACAATTCCGCCCAGGGCAAAGAGCCGCCGGATGCAGGCCGCGGGTGGGGAGAAGTGGTCCGTGAAATTTCACGGACCGGCTACTACGGGAAGCCGCAGATCCGTGACCCCGTGGCCGCCGAAGTGGTGCGGCGCATGGGGTGGAAGGAAATCTGTTCCGCTCCGGCGGATGAGACCGGAGTGCTGCGCGGCCAGTTTTTAAAGATGTATGCCATGCTGCAGGAGAGCCGGAGAGAAGAGCACAACAACAGGGCTCTACTGCAGGACGGCAAAGTTCGGGGCTTTATCGCTTCCGTTTCTGGAAAGCTCGCCCCGGGAAAAGGAAGGAGAAAGGTTGATGAAAATGAAAGGAAAGATTAGAGGTTATAGAAAAATCCGGGGTATGATCCCTTCTGGGAGGTATAATCTGCGGCCTTTCCGCTGGCGGATGATTCTTCGCCGTGGAATGATGTTATCAAGGTCGCCGACAACCGCCCGGTCTACATTTGCGATCATTATGATTCTTCGCGCCATGGCATTATCAAGGCCCCGCCGGAAACTGTCGGGACATCACAGAATTTAGCAGGAGGTAAGAAAATGGATAAAGACGAAAACAAAAACTCCGATTTAGGAGAATCCTATCGCATTAAGCGCTACAGGAAATTTGACAAGGTAATGAGCACACTTGTGCCGGCGAGCGTACCATACAGAGCGTACCATACAGCCGGGAAGAGTTGGAAATCATGAATGAACTGCAACTTGGCCCTTACATTTCGGGAACCATCTCCGACCCTATCCATCATCCATATCACCACACATGGAAAGGCATGGAATGCAAGGACGTGATTGAAACCATGGTGACCGGGCTTTCCGGCATCGAAGCTTACTACATGGGGAACATCATAAAGTATCTCTACCGCTACCCAAAGAAGGGAACGCTGGAGACGGACCTGGCCAAGGCGGCCCAGTACATGGAATTTCTGAAGGAGTGTTTTGAAAAGAAGGAGGAACCCCACCATGTTGAATGATAACCAGTGCTTTATCAGCGGCCGCCTGGGCCGCGACCCGGACGTGAAGTACACGCAGAACGGAAAGCCTTACTGCCGCCTGTCGGTGGCCTGCTCCTACAAAGCGAAAGACCAGGAGCGCACGGACTGGGTGAGCGTCCAGGTGTGGGGGCCGCTGGCTGAATCATGTGGAAGCAACCTGCAGAAAGGGGCCCGCGTCATGGTGCGCGGCCGCTATTCCTCCTCCAGCTATGAGAGCCCGCAGGGAAAGAAGTATTTCACCCAGGTGGTGGCGGACCTGGTGGCCATATGCCTGGATGGGAGCCCCTACGCTAACGGCGGCCAGGGAAACAGCCAGGGCAGTGGCCAGTGGGGAGGCGGCCAGTGGGGAGGCGGCCAGAATCAGCAGCAGGACCGTGGCAATTTCTCACGCTTCGGCCAGCCGACGCCTCCGCCTATGGAACAGACCAGTTTTTCGGACTATGCGAACCAGCCGCAGGGAAACTCCTCCGGCGTGATGCACGGACCGAACGAAAAGGATGATGACATCCCATTTTGACAGGAGGACGCCATGACAAGAGACGAGTGGAAGGCTCTCAAGAAAGAAAAGGGCATGAAGGTTTATGTTTTACGCTACGAAGGAGGAGCGCACATGACGCCCAAGTGCGCTCTTGAGTACACGATTGATACCATCTACCCGAGGGCCGCCACGGTCCGCCGGCAGGTGGGCTGGGCAGTTGAATACGATTTCTTCCCCTGTGAGATGCTCCACACGGAGCAGGAAATGAAAGAAAAGTGGGGGGACTTAAATGCAAATAGACATCGTGGGCCTGCTTATTGTCGTTATTGTTTCTATTTTCTGCATCGTTTTGACATCACGGAGGTGATTGGAATGTCGTTTGAAGAATTGTGCTTTGCTATCGTCGGAGTTGTGTCCGCTTTCTTCATTCTGGCAGCCTTTATCGGAATGCTCCGAGAATCGAAGCAGATGGATGATGAAATATGGAATCACGAGCGGAAGGAAGCCAGACTGCAGGATAAGATTGAGAGCCAGGAAAGCCTCATCCGCCAGGCGAAGGCCAATATTAACCTGTGCTGAAGGAGGAAAATGCCAGGATCCGCAAGGAATGCATTGTGCTGCACAGGCAGGAAGGACAGGAGGCAGAAGATGGGAAGACGGAACGGAACGAGAAAGTTTAACAGGCGGCATGGGAACCGGGAGGATGGTTCCTGGGCCAAAGGGCTCATGGACGAGCTTCGCCCCAGGGAGACACTGCCGGAAAAGCCGGACGAGCTCTCCGTGAAGGACCTGAAGCCCGGCGGTAAGGCAGGCCCGCCGCCGGAAAGCCGGGCGCCCCGTGTGACGGCAAAACCCAAAAAGCCTTACTATGACGGACGCATGGCCATGCCGCCGGAAGGGAATTGCGCTTACTGCGGCCGCCCTCTCCGGAGGGGGGGAGGCCATTGGGTGGTGGATGAGTTCGGGCAGCTTGTCAGAAAGTGCAATGATGCCCGTTCATGCTACGAACGTATGGGCGAAGATAATCAAAAATCGCTTAAAAGGGCCCTTAAACGCTTCGGAGCGAGAGGGGGGATGTAATTGTACTTTTTCGTAGAAGGAAAGCCTCAGGGAAAAGCACGGCCCCGATTTTCGCAAAAATCTCACACGGCATATACCCCCAAAAGCACAGCCGACTATGAAAAGCGTATCAGGCAGGCATTTACAGAGTGCCGGGGAGAATGGAAGAAACTCCCATCTGACTGCTACGCCTGCGTGAAAATCCAGGCCCAGTATCCCATCCCACAATCCTGGAGCAAGCGGAAAAAGAAGGAGGCTATTGCCGGGCTCATCATGCCGACAACGAAGCCAGACGGCGACAACATCTTGAAAGTGGTGCTGGACGCCCTGAACGGCCTGGCTTACGACGATGACAGGCAGGTTGTCAAGATGGGCATTATCAAAGTCTACGGCGTCAACCCGGGCCTCATGGTCCAGGTGGATGAGTACAAGGTTTAGGGAGGGACACATGGGAAAGCATGGCATGAAGGGCAGAGTAACGAATAATCCGGATCCCACGTTTTCAGAAGTTCTGGGCATTTTCCGGAAGGAGGCCCGGAAGGTGAAAGAAGCCCAGAAGGCAGCTGATGCATTCGCCTGCCTCAAGGCGGTGCGCTTCTACCTGCGGGGAAATGGCTTCGAGCTGGCGGATGACCTGGCAATCAGGGACGTTTACACGAAACGCGTTTTCCGCTCCATGGTGCCGGCCTCCAAGCCGGCGCCCAGGCCGAAGGAAAGGTGCTAGCGGATGACGGAAGAAGAGGTTAAGCTGTTTTTTGACAAAGTGCGCCGCTGCCAGAATCTCTATAACTCCATCATCTACGAAAGGGACCACATCGAGGAGGACCTGGCGGCGGCCAAGGCCATTGACTATAGTAAGCCACATGTTTCCGGCGGCGGCACATCCGACTTACTGGACGTTGTCTTGCGCATCCAAGCGGAGCGGGACCGGTGCGTGCGCGAGCTCACTATGAGGCTTTGGGAGCTTGAGTGTTACAAGCAGGACGCTATACGCCTTTTGAGGACGCTGAAAGACCCTGAGCTAGAGTCAGTCATGATAGACCGCTACCTGTGCGGAATGTCCTGGAAAAACATTTTCCGCACTCACCACATCGAACGGTCAGAAGGCTTCCGGAGACACCAGAAGGCAATAAGGCTTATTGCTGAAAGCCTCACCCCCGGGTCCTCAGAAAAAACTGGGGACTAAATGAGACTTCCGAACCTGCTATAATGCTAGTGTGGAAATCAGGAAACAGGGATTCGGATTTTGCACGGAATAGAAAAACCATATGCCCAGCGGCGTGTGGTTTTTCTATTGCTTATTTTTTGATTTTTCTGAAAGGCGGTGAATGCCATGGCAGCCGAAGACAGATACCGGAAATTTGTAATTGAATATTTTAATTGCGGCGGTAACCAGACGCAGGCTGCTATCAATGCAGGGTACAGCCCGCGAAGCGCTTACATGCAAGGCAGCCGCTTGATGAAAAATGATAAAGTTAAAAAACTTATGGAAGAATATAAAAAAGACATCTACGGGAATCTGCGTACAAGAATGGCTGCCGGTGCCGTAAAAGCCTATGACGCCATCCTCAGCATTGCTACGAATCCGCAGGCGGACGACCGGGACAGGCTAGCGGCGGCTAAAGACATTATGGACCGAGCCGGATACAAGCCGGTGGACAAGACGGAGGTTTCCGGCGGCCTGTCTGTGACTTTGGAGGTGGATGATGACATCAACGCGCAGGATTAACCTCATCAACGACCTCATTAAGCCGACGCCCAGGCAGCGGAGCTTTATGCAGACTGTAAAGGATAATACCTATATCCTCTATGGCGGAGCGGCAGGCGGCGGGAAATCGTACATCCTCAGATGGGAGCTTGTCTACCTCCTGCTGACCTGGTACAAGCACACCAGTATAAAGGGGATTCGCGTGGGCCTATTTTGCGAGGACTACCCAAGCCTTAAAGACCGCCAGCTATCAAAGATTCGCATGGAGTTTCCCGAGTGGCTGGGCAAGTACAGAGAGACGGACCACGATTTCATCCTGGCGGACAGCCTGGGCGGCGGCGTCATCTGCTTTCGTAACCTGGACAAACCGTCTAAATATCTTTCCTCCGAGTTTGCGGCCATCGCCATTGATGAGCTGACGCTCAATGATCAGAGCGTTTTTGATTTCCTCCGCATGCGTCTCCGCTGGGTGGGCATTAATGATACCAAGTTTATCGCCGCCACCAACCCGGGCGGCCGCGGGCACATGTGGGTAAAGAACCTATTCATTGCCCGCAACATGCCGCTGGAAATGCAGGCCTTTGCTTCGCAGGTGGCTTTTGTGCCGGCCACCGTTGACGATAATCCGCACATTTCCGAGGCCTACAAGGCCCAGCTTGACACGCTGCCGGAAAAGCTTCGGAAGGCCTATAGGGATGGGGACTGGAACATCTTCGAAGGGCAAGTATTTGAGGAATTTAGAAATGATGAGCACGTCATCCATCCGTTCCCCGTCCCCGCCGACTGGCCGCGGTACCGCTCTATGGACTGGGGCTACACTAAGCCTTATGCCATCTACGAGTACGCTACCGATTATGACGGCGTCGTTTACGTCATCGGCGAGTGGTACGGCTGCAAGCCTGGCACAGTCAACACCGGCAGGCAGGAGACCGCCCGGGAGGTGGCCAGGAAGATCAAGCACCTGGCGGGAGCCTTTGGCATTGCGGACCCGGCTATCTGGCAGCGCACCGGCCACGATGGGCCGACAATCGCCGAAATCTTTGCCGGTGAGGGCGTGCCCTGGGTGCCTGCGGACAATGACCGCATGGCGGGGCTGATGCAGGTGCACATGAGGCTTAAAGAGCATAAGCTTAAAATCTTTTCTTCCTGCAGCCATCTTATCCGCACGCTCCCGGCGCTTACGTACGACAAGCACCGCGTGGAGGACGTGGACACGGAGGAGGAGGACCATGCTTATGACTCTCTTCGATATTTCCTGATGTCGCGGCCCATCACGCCGGAAAAGGGCGAAGTGAGGGCCATTGATAAGTACAAGTTGGTAAGACCGGACAGGGAGGAAGGCACAGCATGGGGCGTGTGATTGCAGATTTATCATCTATCAAGTTTGTGAGCCGAAAAGGCCTCCGGGACTACGCTTTCCGGGTGCTCAAAGGCGAAGTAGGCGAACATGTGAATAAAGGTGTGATTATCCCTGGAAAATACACTGATCAGGAGCTCCGGGCGTTTGTGGAGCAGATGCCGGATTGGCAGCTAAGAGAAATGTACAACATGATTTATGGCTCCGAAATGGTGGAATGAGGTGAGAGCATGAACGGATTGGAAGAAGAAAAGGACCTGCCTCAGCAGCAGGCGGGCGGCTTTGATTTCGAGGCCGCCAAGGAGCGAGTAAAAGAAGCGCTCCGGCTGTCGGAGACCTGGCGGGACTATGCTAAGCAGGATTATGAATTCGTGGCAGGCAAGCAGTGGACCGATGCGGATTTGAACAACATGAGGCGGGCCAAGCGGCCGGCCATCACACTCAACCGCATCCGCCCCATCGTCAATCTGCTTTGCGGCTATGCTGCCCAAAATGAGACCGAGCCGGATTTCCTCCCGCGGTCCGAGGAGGACGACCGGGTGAGCCGTGTGGCCAAAGGCATTACCAAGTATGTCTTTGATAAAGCGGCCTATCAGAAGGCCAAGAAGCGGGCATTCCGAGACGCCATCACCTGCGGCGTCGGTTATTATTGGACATCATATGCATTTAACTACAAAAAAATGGACGGGGAAATCAAGATTGAAAACGTGAGCCCCTTTGATGTGTTTATCGACCCGGAGAGCACAAAGGACGACCTGTCAGACGCCGCTTTCTGCGGCCGCTATTCGTGGGAGTCTCCTGATAAGCTGTGCTTAGTCTACCCGGAACATGCAGACGAAATCCGGACAATGTTCCACGACTACGACGAAACAGAGCTTGAGACCGTGGAAACCACTCCGCTCTGGTACTCCAGCGAGCTTAAAAAGCTGCGTGTCGTGCAGTATTGGTATAGAAAGTACGGCACTAAAAAGGTGTTCACCGCCGGGGCTGAAATCATCTCTGACCCATCGTCTCCGGAGTACCAGGCTCTTCTGGCCGCCGGTGGACAGCCAACAACAGTGCCGGATGAGCACATCCGATATGCGACATTCTGCGGAGATGTGCTGCTGGAGGAGGGCGAAAGCCCATACGACCATGGGAAATTCCCGCTGGTGGCCCAGTACTGCTATAAGTCCGGATGGGAAAGCGATAAGGATGAGGGACTGGAGCCCGCCGGCGTTGTTCGTGACCTGAAGGACCCGCAGAGAGAACTCAATAAAAACCGCTCTCAGCGGATGCACATCGTGGATAAACAGGCCCTGGGCGTCCGTTACTGGCAAGGGCAGGCAGATGCCAAGGTAAGGCGTGACATCAAAGAGCATTCTACCACGCCGGGAGCCAACATCTTCCTCCCGCCGGGCCTCTCGTTCACCGACGGCCTGCCAGCATCGCAGGACATCGGCAACATTGAGCTTGAACAGCAGTCAAGCAGTGATTTCTATTCTATTTCCGGCGTCACTCCGGAAAGCCTCTCCGGCTCTGTGGGCCAGATGAGTGGCAAGGCTATCGACCTCAGGCAGACTGTGACGACTGTGCAGACCGCCGAAATCTTTGACCATGCCAAGGATGCCGAGCTGCAGATCGTGCAGCTGCTCTGGGGCGACAAAGGAGAGCCGGGACTTATTCCCCAGTTCTTTAACCATGAAAAGGCCCTCCGCATCCTGGGCGATGATGGGAAGAAAGAATTCGTACAGATTGAACCTGGAATGGGACAGGCAATGACCATACAGACGCAGATTAACCCGATGACCGGGTCGCCGCTGCTGGATGCGAGCGGCGACCCGGTGGCTAAGGTGCTCTATGACCTTTCCTGCTTTGATTTCGACATCGTGATTACTACCAGCTCCGCCAGCGCAACGGCCCGCCAGGCTAACCTTTATCAGCTGCTTGACGCTAAAAAGGCGGGAGTGGACATCCCTATGGACATTATCCTGGACTTCATGGACTTCCCCGAAAAAGAGGCGGTCAAGAAGCGGCTGCAGCAGCAGGCGGAGGCCCCGAAGATTCCGGACGTCAAAGTCTCCGGTACGCTGGACCAGCTTCCGGCGGAAGCGCTTTCCCAGGCCCTGCAGTCTATTGGCGTGACCATCTCGCCGCAGCAGATTATGTCGGAACGGATGGCGCTGAAGGGGAAGGCGCCTGCCCCGGCTATTGCCGCACCGGCACCTCAGGTTCCGCAGGGAATGCCTGCCGGACTGCCGCCTAACATCCCATTGAATCAGTAAGTACGATACGGGAAACTCGACCCGGCTAATGTCGTTAAACCAGCCGCCCGTATCTTCGGCCTGAGCGACGCCGTGAAACCGCTTACATTTTGCGTCCGGCGAACGACGTTAAACCGCATAGGAGGACATTTATGTTTGACAAAGACGAAGACAACCAGCAGATGACTAATGCATCCGATTTCGGATTCACAGAGGACGACCTCAAGGGATTTGTCCAGGAACCGAAGCAGGGGGACGCCCCTGCAGGGGAACCGAAGGCCGAACCTCAGCAGGCCGCTCCGCAGAACCCGGAACCGACTGCAGACGATGAGCCGAAGCCGCAGGCAGAACCACCGGCCCCGCCGTCCGACGACCAGAACGTCGATAAACCTCAGGACGGAGAAGGCCACGGAGACCTGGGCAAGGCGCTGGCTGAAGAAAGAGCCCGACGCAAGGCGATGGGCGATGAGCTGAACCAGCTCAAGTCTCAGCTCGCACAGATGAGGCAGGCGCAGACGCAGGCACACTGTTCCTGCGCCGCAAAACTGCGAAAAATCTGCACGAGACCTT
>OGXC01002528.1_pt1 | contig 12164 bp, 10 predicted proteins | sample 1576201 | NCBI WGS metagenome assembly OGXC01 (sample SAMEA3541562, study PRJEB24748) | human gut metagenome | biome: human gut; feature: human-associated habitat; material: faeces | place: China | collected 2012 | reverse complement strand
TAATCATTAATTCGACAGCAAAGTTTTACATATCTATTTCTTATCAGAAAGATTTACTTTCCATAGACACAAGAATTTTTACACCCTCCTTCCACCTGATAAGCCATTAGCTTCTTAATCTATTTTTTTAACTCTATAACACTTCAAAAAAGTTGCCTGCCTTAGACAGCTTATTCAAGTGCGCCAATTTATGGCTTGTTTCTACTTTCTTTCACACTATCTCCCTCTTAATAAACTTATTAGAGGCTACCTTTTCGCAGAATACAAGACATACATGACATGTCCAACTCTTGAAAAGCTAGCCTCTTTAATTACTTTTTAATTATTTAATTTTAAGTTTCTTCTTAAACAACTTAATGGCTTTCTTATTTCCTTTAAGTTTAGTCTTCTTAGACTTAATATTTTTCTTTGCTTTCTTGCTAAATGCATTCTTCTTTACAGTCTTAAGTTTGTCACCTTTGAATGTAATCTTCTTAATCTTGTTATCTCCTATAAATGCCTTAGAACTTATTGTCTTAACTGCTTTTCCAATTACTACTGTTTCAAGTTTTGAGCAGTTCTTAAATGCATTTTTTCCGATAACAGTTACCTTGTTACCTATTGTAAGCTTCTCAAGGGCCTTGCAGCCGGCAAACGCATTGTTACCAATTGTTGTTACATTTAATCTATATCCCTTACAATCTGCTCTGTCCGGAATTGTAACTTTCTTTATTTTATTCTTTTTAGCAGCTACTACACCAATAACCTTTGATTGTCCTACTGTTGCAGTATCAATTGATGTAATCTGGTATATTAAATTTCCTGCCGTATATGTCATTCCAACGTATACGCCGTAGCTATTGGTATGGCTGCTGCCTGTTGCGGGGATCGTTGCGGTTTCAAGAACCTTCTTGCAGACGGTGCATTCCTTATGCTTAGCGCCTTCTGCGGTTTCGGTAGCTGCCGTGTCAATGATCCACTCGCTGGTGCTGTGAGCCGCTTCGTCATTTTTGTCGTGGCAACGAGAACATTCATGCCAGTGGTTAGTATCATCAGACTTCCATTCTGTGCCTGCGGTATGTCCGGGAGCCGGAATCTTCACACTGGTTTTATCGGTAATTTCTACCGATCCTGTTGCATCTGCGAACCACTTGTCACAGCCATCGCAGGTGTAGTATGCGGAATTGCCCGCAGTAGTGCAGGTGGCAGCTTTCGCAGCAACCAAAGTCAGATTGTGAGTGTGTTCTTCGTTTTTATTTTTGTAATAATATGTAACAACCGTTCCGTCCGAAACAATAGGCTTATTCAAGCCGTCAACCTTTATAAATTCATAATCATAAAGTGTTTTTGCCGGTGTTAAATCAAGCTTTGTGCCGTATGGCACGGTAAATGTTCCGCCGGCAGTGTTTGGAATTTCAGAGCCGTCCTCAAATTTATACTGAATTGAAACGGTTGTGTAGCGCTGTGTTTCCGTATTGTCGTCTGCAAGCACATTTCCGTTTTCATCGAGCACCTGAAATGCCACGGTATCGCCGCTCTTAAGCTGTGCATCAGACGGAATTTGATAAATAAGCGAGCAACTCTTTAAGCCTGAATTAAAGTCGCTTTTGATGTGATCCAAAGCACCGAGCGGCCAGAAATTTGCCTTATCATTCCAAACAGGAATGTCAAAGGTTTGTACTGTTTGAAGCGGATTCCCCGATGAATCGGTCGCAACGCTTCCGTCGGAGTGCTTAATCCACATTTTGAATTTTAATTGTCGTGCATTTTTATCTGAAATGTTTTGAATAACAGTTCTAAGCTCGATTTTTTTACCGTTCATATTAGTATTAAATCTGCTTTTGCTGTTGCCGCTCAAAAGTCGGTCATTGCGATTATATGTGTAATTATAATATGAACTTGTTTCAAGGTCGGTAAAATCAGACGGCTTTGAATAAGCGCCCGTATATTCCTTAACCTCGGGAGTTGCAACATAAAGGTCTACATCCTTAACAAGCTGAGACATTCGCTTGAAGCCCTGCAAACGGCAAACCTCACAGAATTGATAGTTTGTGTCTCTCATTATGCACTCATAACTTGAAACAAGCATTTTTGAGCCGTAAGCATTGCGGCAAGTATATGTGTTTCTAAAACCTAAAAGCTGTCGCCATTTTATCTTTTCCGGGTCTTCAACCGAGGAAAGATTGAGTGATTTAAGTTCCTTATCGTCAAGCAAATATCCGTTACTGTATTCATCACCGAGACCGAGCAAACCGTGTCCAAACTCGTGTGCAAAAGTTTTTGACGCACGATAACTGTCTGATGGCGAAATGAAATAATGGAAGCCGTATTCACGGTTATTATAAGCACCGCCGAAATCTGATTTTGTGTTTACAACCATAGCGAACTGAGCAATATAATCGTGAACATAATAATAAGGCTCATATTCCGAACCGGACGGAATTGTGTTTGGATCACACTTTTTTTTGATATGAGCATCGTGAATTTTCTCGATAAATTCAGGACCGATACATCTCTCAAAAATATGATTTTTCCACTGACTTCCGTGGAGATTATTAGAAATAACAGGCGAATTATATTTGTCGACTATAACATCAAAGAAGGTGCTTCCACCATTGTCAAAAGTCGATTCGGAAGCTGTGCAAAGAGCGTAAACATTGAATCTGTCGGCATAACTGCGATACGGTTCATATTTCATAGCGTCCTGCCAAAGTCGTTTGACATCATTGATGAATTTGCCCTGCTGACTTTTTGTGTATCCCTCGCCGCAAACGACAACAACCATATTTTCCGTGTCGCTGCGTGTTTTTTGGATGGTATAAACAGGGATGGTAGGATTAGAATATTTTCCGTCATTTGAATACCACGGGCCGAGGGTGAGCTGAATGCTTTGCTCGGTGCTGACATTCCAATCGGGATTTGCGTCCTCGGCAGGTTCCGAAATTGTATAATCATCCTCTTGCTTATTTGGAGCAGAGCCGATATAAGGACTGCTTTGTGAGCCGCTGCCGGAAGTTGTAACAAAATATTCGGAATCGAGATAAAATGCAGGTCTTACGCCCAAATCGGAATACCACGGAGCATAACGACCGACCTGACCCGATGAACTGATATAACGCATATCGTGATTGCAATCGGTAACAGGAGTGCGAAGCCAATAAGGCCAAGCCATACCGTCATTATTATACGCAACATAATAACCTTTGAGATTTTTCCACACGGCATTAGCCTGCTTTACATCAAGAAGAAAAACCTTTTCGGTTGTAGTTTCAAAATATGAACTGTCGTAGTTTGCCACCGCTTCCGAAATATCGGTGTAGTATAACAAATCCGAATTTGCGTCTCCATCAACTATGCCCTTGTTGTATTCGGGATGAGAAACGAGAGAACGCTGGGTAACGGTTTTCATTGCCGCAATTTCAGATTTTGAAAAAGCGTTGAGAAAACCCGCTTTTTCGTTGTACGCTCCCACACCGCTTACATATCCGTCTTTCGGAGGGTTGCCACAAAGCCAATCGACTTTGCCTTCAGCTGCGGTCGAATTTAACCAAGAACGCATATTGCTGTCTTTCCAATAGTTAGAACCGTAATCATCACGCTTATAGCTTCTGCTGTGTGATTTTGAATTGCTGTTGTCATTTGTTTTGGCATCATATGCAAGGGTGTCAACAATTTTGTCTGCAAGCATAAGCGGTCCGTTATTGTCAATGCTTACACATCGCCAAAGAATTGAGGCATTGTTATACGCGCCCATTTTAACATAGTCGCCAACTTTAATATCGGGCTTTGATGCCGCCTGAATGGTAATCGGCAAAACGGAAATTGCCATGCACAATGCCAAGAATATTGCGGTTATTTTTTTCGTCATTAAGGAACCTCCTTTATAAGCTATATATTTGCTTTTATTATATTGTAAGGTGTTATATGGGTCAATGAAAATCCAATTAAATTTTTGTTACTTTTACAGCCGACACATTTAATATTACACGAAGAAGAAAATCTTATTAAATATGCAAAAAGGCTTCTGCCCAAAACAGGGCAAAAGCCTTAAAAATTATGCGATTTTTAGGTTTAGTTACAAGCCAAGGGGGACTATTTCATCTGCCCGAAAACACGTTTTTGAAAAAAGTGTTGCAAAAGCGGTTGAACACAAAGATTTTCATATCCGATAAGCCTGAATTTTGCGGCGCAATCGGTGCGGGATTGTTTGCCGTTGACAGCGACAGATTGTTGGAAAGGCTCGAATGTAACGCCTTGAACATAAACCCGAAAAATCTTGTGATTTTAATCGGAACGAATGACATCGGCATAGGAGTTCCGACCGAGTACACCTTGAAAAATATAAAAGAAATTTTGCAAAGAACGCAGACACTTTGCTCGAATACCGCCGTAAAAAGCAGTATTCGGGCATAAAAAAGCCTCGGAACACGAATGTTCCGAGGTGATGGCAGATTATATCAACTGTCAAGTCTTTAAAGGTGGAGATTTGTCCATATGGTATCAGATGAAAATCATTCGTGTTTTGCGGCGAATTCTTTTAATAATTTCATTGCAATGACATCATGCTTTTTCGAAAACATATGCCCTCCGCCATCTATAAAATGAAGTTGCACCCGTTTGGAATCTTGCATTCCGATCGGCATCGTACTTTTATATGCTTCTGCCGCACGTTTGGCATAAGAAACATCTACGATTTTATCCTTTGTACCATGCACGATGCACACCCTGCCGGCGTAGTTCTTAATTTCTGCAAAGGCATCCATTTGCATGACATCCATTGCATAGCAACACCCCAATTTCATCAGTCCGCAGCGGAAAGTATCGGGAACATTTTGCGGATCAAATTTTGCCATCATCATTTTTCCGGCTCTGGCGTCATCCGGGATACACAATGCCGGATAAAACAGGACAAGTTTTTCTATCGGAAAGTTGTTCTTTGCTGCCACCAAAGCAGACACAAAACCGCCCTGACTGCATCCCATCAATAAAATTTTTTCAGAATCTGTATAGGAAAGATTTCTAACATATTCAATGACCGCTTTCAGATCTTTGGTTTCTGTCAGAACAGACATCTCTGTGGTTTTTCCGTCACTTTTTCCACACATAGCAGAACCGCCACAAAAATCAAATGTAAATGCAACATATCCCATTTCAGCCAAAAAGCCGCATAATGTTTCACACTGTCTTGCCATGCCATAAATCCGTGACATACGATTGCAATCGGAAGATGATCTCCTTTTGGACGGTAGATTGTTCCACGAATCGTCAATCCATCTCTTTTGCATTCAAAAGTGCTTTCTGTAATTCCATCTGATAAAACAGGTTTCTTAAAAATCATAATTTTTCTCCAAATTCAGTGGTATTTTGTTTTTGTTGCATCGGCTATATTTTTAACACTGATTTTGTGTAAATGTTTTAGTCAATAGCTATTTTGCTTGTAATAATCATAAGCACGGGAAACACAAAGGAGCATTCTTTCATGATCGACATATTGTTCTTTGGTTTACTGTTAACTCACACTGTCATAGTATAATAATGCCATTACTTTGTCAATAACTGAAATCATACCTTGTGCTTGAAGTTCTTCAGCCTTTTTAACAACGGCTTCTTTGGTAGGGTAGGGGAAAGAATATCATCAAAGCATTTAAGTACGATCATCGGCAAAATGACTTTCTCTGATAAGTCTGCTGAATAATATTCAGCCATACCTTCAAGTACGTATTCAAGAATTATGCCTTTTGAGCCTTCGCTAATGTTTTCGTTAGCGGATATAACCTTAACTCCGTTTTTTCTATTGTCCATTTTTTACAGACTTGTTCAAAATCGAATTCCATCCTTTTTGTATGTCTTATCACTTTTAGGCTTGTATGAGAATTTTAAGAAATGTTTTTTAAAATCTTTGATTTCTTAACAGTGCTTACGGTTGCCTGAATTATCGGACCGGAGAGCAAAACGGTGGCAATTGTGCAAATTCCGAATTTACCGCCGAGCAAAACGCCGATAATTACCATTATAATATCAAGAACCATTCGTACGATTTTGATTTTCCACCCGTTTTTTTCGGCAAGCGAAAATGTGACTGCTTCATATGAGCCCCTGCCGAAATCAGCGGCGGAGTAAATCCCCGTTCCGAACGAAAATATAGCAATGCCAAGCAGCATTATAACAAAATTAACCGCTTTAATATCTGTATAATGCTGAATTTTTGTGAATACATCTACGAAAAAACTGTAAATGATTTGGTAAAGAATTGTGCCGATATTGATTTGTTTTCTGTCATAGAAAAGGGCAAAAATTATCATTGCCACAGCCACAATAAGCGACGATGTGCCGATTGACATACCTGTCACATTCGTCAGCCCTTGCCACAATATCGCAAGTGTTGCGCCGCCGAAACCTGCGCCTATTGCAAGCGTAATTCCGTATGCGGATATTATTGATCCGATAACGATCATCAGCGTTTTTGTTGCATATTTTTTGAATTTCATATTATCACCTAAAAAAATAAGACTGTAAACTCTGCTGTTGTGTTCAGAAACAGCAAAATTTATAGTCTTCATCAGCCGAGACAGCTTTATTTTTTTGATTATACACCCGAGCTTTTATAAAGTCAACGGTTATAAATATGATTTTCTGTATTCGCTCGGAGTTTTGCTCATTTCAATTCGTGTTACGATTTTGATTTGAGCGATGTCTCTCAAAAGTCTCAGTCATAAATGCCCCCAATCGCACTAAAATGACTTTGAACACTATTCTCTGACGAAGGCGAAGGTGCTTTGTCAAATGTTCTGAGTATTTCTTCAATTTCTTGTTCGTCCATTTGATTTCTCCTTGTTCGATTTCTTTTCGTAAGGAAAAGGCGGCAGCGGAAGCTCCGCTACCGCCATCCTTAAATGGTTAGCTATCTGTTATTTCTTTGTTGTAACAGTCTTAGTTTTTGACCAGCCTGAATAAATCCTTATGGATTTGCCGTTAATCTTAACTGTCTTATAGGTGCAAACTCTTACATAATATTTTTTCTTTGCCTTAAGCTTTTTAACGGTAGTCTTTGTAGTCTTCTGCTTCTTGATTGTTACGGTTTTCTTGTTCTTCTTGAATTTCTTATTGGTTGCGACTTGAACTTGATAGCCTGTTGTCTGTGTAGCCTGCTTCTTCCACTTTACTGTAAACTTCTTTGAACCTGCTTTAAGTGAGGAAATACTTGTTGCCTTTGGCTTGATTGTGAAATAAAGCGTCTTTGTTCCGCTGTATTTACCCTTAAAGGTAATCTTTACTGCGTACTTGCCAACATACTTTCTTCCTTTTGCATAAGACACAGTATAGTCAGTATTCTTAACAAGTGTCTTTCCTGTTCTGTCCTTAACAATAACCTTAGGTGTTCTAACCTTTCCGTTATATGTTAATGATGTTGCTTTAAGCTTTATGCTTGATGCCTTTGGAATTACTGTCGTTGAAAGAGTTTTCTTACATACCGAACAGTAATTTACTATCTTGCCGTTTGCTGTTGGGGTTGCCTTTGTTACGGTTTGCTTTGTGGTGTGGGCAATCTTAGCAATATTGCCCCAAGATGCAAGGTCGGTTATTTCCTTTGTACCGAGTACATCTTCATAGAACTTGCCACAACCTTCGCACTTGTAGTATGCTTCCTTACCGCCCTCTGTGCAGGTGGCAGCTTTCGCAGCAACCAAAGTCAGATTGTGAGTGTGCGGTACAGTTTTGTAATATCCGCAGGTGTCGCAAACATTGTCAGAACCGTAATCGTGAGCCGCTTCGTCCTTTTTGTCGTGGCAACGAGAACATTCGTGCCAGTGGTTTGTAGAATCGTATTTCCAATCAGAACCATATGCATGACCGAGAGCAGTATTCATCGCTACGAAGGTATCTGTTGTGCTGATTGCACCGCAGGAGCAGCTCTTGAAATATACTGCGTTGCTTGTGCAGTCAGCAGGGGTTTTAAGTGCTTCTGGTTTTACAGTTTCCTGATTATAGGTGTGCGTATGTGGAGCGTTCTTGTAGGTCGCTTTCACACTTACTGCACTTGCAGGCATAGTAAATGTTGTGGTTGCGCTATTTGCGTCTGCAAGGGTAATGCCGCCGCTTACAACTTCCCACTTATCAAATACCTTGCCGGACGGAGCTGCACCTGCGGTCAGAGTAACGGTTGTACCCATTGTTGCCTTGGTGATCGGAGTGCCTGCACCAACGGATGCAGTACCGCCTGTCACGGTTACATTGTACTCAACAGCTTCCCAAACTGCGGTTACGGTAGTGTTAGCAGTAACGGTAATCTTATCGCCAACCACCTTTTCAACACCGCCAACGCTCCAAGCCTTGAACTGCTTACCGGCAGGAGCAGTGAAGCCGTTTGCAGGAAGCGTGTATTTGCCGGAAATACCGGTCACATCTGCCATTGTGCCTGTACCGCCGTTAGCCGCAAAGAAGTTTTGCATTGACTGACAAATCTGCAAACATTAGGTCTACAATCATTGCTTTGGGAATTCTTATGAAATTAAACTGCTCTGCCTGAGCTCCATAATAATAATCAAATGTCATAACCATCACTCTTCCATTTCTCCAATAACTGGTAAATTATGTTCTCCATTTCTGCCTTTGTATAATTTTCAGGAAAATACTGCTTAAGTTTCTTCCTGGATATTGTAACCTTTGCACTCTGCTGAGTTTTCTCTTCCGATCTTTCAATGATGTCTGTTGATTTTTCCTTATTTTTAATTGCCTTAACCTGCTCTAAACTAACCTTATATCCAAGATTGAAATAATCTAAAATTTCCTGCTGTTCACTCTCGGACAATTCTGCTATTTCCACTGCAAGTTTTATGGCAATCTTTTTTTCATCTACCATTTCAAGTAACTCCGGTAACAGATTAGTAAGCTTTATGTATCGTGATACCTGTCTCCCTGACAAGCCATTTGCCTCTCCTACAACTTCCCTGCTTTCTTCTCCTTTTATTCCTTTATGTTGAATCGCTTCAAGTTTCATTTGAAATGCATATGCTTTTTCACTTGGAAGAATTTCTTCTCTTTGAATATTTGAATCAACCATTACAATTGTGGCATCGTCATCACTTAATTCCCTTATAATAACCGGCACCTTTTCAATTCCTGCAAGTCTTGCTGCGTGAGTTCTTCTGTGTCCCGATATTATCTCGTATTCTTCGTCATTTGTTTTCCTTACCAATATAGGAAGAAGTACACCTCTTTCCCTTATTGACTCTGTTAATTCTTCCATCTTTTCATCATCCGACACCTTAAATGGATGATTGCTAAAATCATGTAATTTATCTACATCTATTTCTTTTAATCCATCTGTTATTTCCACTTTCAATAATTCATCATAACTTGTTAATTTTATTTTTTCTCTTACTTTACTCATGTACAAGCACCTCCTCTGTTAATTCTTCATAACTTTTTGCCACCTTTCCCCTTGGATCATGAATATATATACTCTTTCCCTCAGCACTTGTTTCTGCAGCTCTTACTGACATTGGTATTCTGCTGTCAAATATTCCAATTGTTTCTCCGTAGGTGCTCTCTAATGCCTCTAATATGTCCTTTGTATAGTTAGAACGCATATTAACCATTGTCATAACCATACCTTCTATTTTTAGCTCCGGATTTATCTGTCTTCTTACTCTGCTTATCGTCTTTATTAACTGCTGTAATCCTTTTACCGGTAAATACGATGCCTGAACTGGAATTAGTACTGAATTGGCACATACAAGCGCATTAATAGTTATCATTCCAAGGCTTGGCATACAGTCAATGAGAATATAGTCATAGTTTTCTTTTATATTAGAAATAAATCTTTTCATTACTAATTCCCTGCTCATTACATTAACCATAGAAACCTCTAATCCTGCCAACTCTATGTTTGCCGGAATAAAATCAATATTTTCTTCATGTTTTAAAATTATTTTTGCATAATCGATTTCTTCCTCATTTACAACATCCATTAACACATTTGCCAATGAATACTCAATCTTGTCTGGTTCATCAATTCCAAGACTTACTGTCATGCTACCCTGTGGGTCTGCATCTATTAACACAACCCTTTTTCCCTTTCTTGCTAATCCAATACCTAAATTAACTGTTGTAGTAGTTTTTCCTACTCCACCCTTCTGGTTTGCTATTGCAATTACCTTACACATTTCTTTCTTCCTCCTTATACATTTTTTAGAATGAAAACTCATATCGGCTCTGATTATTGTGTTACATTTTCGTCTTACTAAAGAAACAGGAAGACTTCGCATCTAATTTGGTTGAACCAAAATTTTCCCAAATCAAACCAAAATAAACCAAAATTCTACGATAAGACGTGATAATTTATGATATTTTATGAATTTAAGATATTTTGCATTTTCAGGATTCAGAAAGCAAAAAAAATCCCTCAAACATACTAAAAATAGTACATTTAAGGGATTTTCTCCTCTATAATGTGGGTTTTCACCCGTTATAAAATAGAATTTTTTTTATAAAATCAAGTTATGATAACTTATGATTTATTTCATCTGTTTTGCAACTTCTTCTGCAAAGTTTTCTTCTTTTTTCTCCAGACCTTCGCCTGTTTCAAATCTTACGAAACCTTTGATTGTGATGTTTGCGTTATTTGCTTTTGCTACTTCCTGAACGTATTTACCAACAGACTGTTTTCCGTCTTCTGCTTTTACATATACCTGATCCAGCAGACAGATTTCTTTCAGCTCTTTGTTGATACGGCCTGCGATCATGCCCTGGATAACCTTTTCCGGTTTCTGGGATTCTTTCGGATCGTTCATGATCTGAGCCAGCAGAATTTCTTTTTCATGAGCAATGTATTCTGCACTTACTTCGCTGTCGTTTGTATACAGCGGTTTCAGAGCTGCAACCTGCATTGCTACGTTTTTAGCCATTTCTTTTACTGCATCGTTTACAACGTCTGTCTCAACGTCAACCAGAACACCGATTTTACCACCCATGTGTGTATAAGAAGCTACGAAACCGTTTTCTTCTGTAACCTGTGCAAAACGACGGATGTTCATGTTCTCGCCGATGGTTGCGATCTGATGAGCCAGTTCTTCTTTTACAGTAGCGGACTCGCTGAATGTCCACTCTTCTTCCATAAATGCATCGATATCTGCTGCTTTTGTGTTCAGAGCCAGTTCTGCAACCTGTGCAACATATCCCTGGAACTTTTCATTCTTTGCAACAAAGTCTGTCTCAGCATTTACTTCTACTGCAACAGCTTTTTTGCCGTCTTCGGAAACTTTCAGCATTACGATACCTTCTGCTGCAATTCTTCCTGCTTTTTTCTGAGCGGTTGCCAGTCCTTTTTCTCTCAGGAACTCAACAGCCTTGTCCATATCACCGTCTGTAGCAGTCAGGGCTTTTTTACAGTCCATCATACCTGCTCCGGTCATCTCTCTTAACTCTTTTACCAGTTTTGCTGTAACTGCCATTTTATTTTCCTCCGGATAATAAGTGGTATATTTGCTTTGTATCTATTGATTATTCAGCTGCTTCTTCTGTTTCTGCAGCTTCTTCAGCTACTGCTTCTTCTGCACCCTGATTTGCTTCGATAACAGCGTCTGCCATCTTGGAAACGATCAGTTTTACGGCACGGATAGCATCATCATTACCTGGGATTACATAATCCAGTTCTTCCGGATCACAGTTTGTATCTGCAATACCGATCAGAGTGATACCCAGTGTATGAGCTTCCTGAACACAGATTCTTTCTTTTTTCGGATCTACTACGAAGATAGCATCCGGGATTTTCTTCATGTCTTTGATACCGCCAAGGTTTTTCTGCAGTTTATCCATCTCTTTTTTCAGAGCGATAACTTCTTTTTTCGGCAGTACATCAAAAGTACCGTCTTCCTGCATAGCCTCGATCTCTTTCAGACGTTTGATTCTGCTCTGGATGGTCTTGAAGTTTGTCAGCATACCACCAAGCCATCTTTCGTTTACATAGTACATTCCGCATCTCTCAGCTTCTGTCTTAACAGCATCCTGAGCCTGTTTCTTTGTACCAACGAAAAGAACGGTACCGCCGTCAGCTACGATATCTTCTACTGCTTTGTAAGCTGTGTCTACCATACCTACTGTTTTCTGCAGGTCGATGATGTAGATACCATTTCTCTCTGTGTAGATGTATGGAGCCATTTTAGGGTTCCATCTTCTTGTCTGAT
>OGXC01002527.1_pt1 | contig 12165 bp, 8 predicted proteins | sample 1576201 | NCBI WGS metagenome assembly OGXC01 (sample SAMEA3541562, study PRJEB24748) | human gut metagenome | biome: human gut; feature: human-associated habitat; material: faeces | place: China | collected 2012 | reverse complement strand
TGGCCTCGCACAGGCAGTTCATGCTGTTGGCGGTGTACATGCCGGAGCAGCTGCCACAGCTGGGGCAGCAGTTGCAGGTGCAGTCCTCCAGCTGATCTTCGGTGATCATACCGGCCTTGTAGGCACCCACGGCCTCAAACATCTTGGACAGACTGACTTCCTCGCCGCCGTAGGTACCGGCCAGCATCGGGCCGCCGGAGCAGACCACGGCGGGCACGTCCATGCGGACGGCGGCCATGACCATGCCGGGCACGATCTTGTCGCAGTTGGGGACCAGTACCAGACCGTCCAGCTGGTGGGCCATGAACATCGTCTCAACGCTGTCGCAGATCAGTTCACGGCTGGCGAGGGAGTATTTCATGCCCACATGGCCCATGGCGATGCCGTCGCAGACACCGATGGCGGGGATGAGGATGGGGGTGCCGCCTGCCATGCGCACGCCAGCCTTGACGGCATCGGCGATCTTATCCAGATGGGCGTGGCCGGGGACGATCTCGCTGTAGGCGGAAACGACGCCGATCAGCGGACGGTCCAGCTCCTCCGGCGTGTAGCCCAGCGCATAAAACAGGCTGCGGTTTGGTGCCCGCTCCGGGCCTTTTTTGACGTTATCGCTGTTCATAGGTTTTCTCCGTTTTCATATAAAATGCCTTCCCCCTGCGGGGGAAGGTGCCGCGAAGCGGCGGATGAGGGACGGCCTTACGCCCGCCGCCCGTAAACGGGATGCTGCGGGAGCTCTGCCCTCATCCGGCCCTGCGGGGCCACCTTCCCCCTCGGGGGAAGGCTTAAAGCGTTATCTTATAATTACTTCTTCAGCCAGCTCATCATCTTGCGGAGCTCGGCACCGACCTTCTCGATGGGATGGTTGGCGGCGATGCGGCGCTGTGCGAGGAAGTGGGTCTTGCGGCCGCCCTTCGGGCTCATCTCGGTCAGGAACTCGGAGGCGAAGGTGCCGTCCTGGATCTCCTTCAGGACCTGCTTCATCTCCTTGCGGGTGTCCTCGGTGATGAGGCGCTTGCCGGTGCGGTAGTCGCCGTACTCGGCGGTGTTGGAGATGGAGTAGCGCATCTTGGAGAAGCCGCCCTCGTTGATCAGGTCAACGATCAGCTTCATCTCGTGGCAGGTCTCAAAGTATGCCATCTCGGGCTCGTAGCCAGCTTCCACCAGCGTATCGAAACCGGCGTGGATCAGCTCGGAAACACCGCCGCACAGCACTGCCTGCTCGCCGAACAGGTCGGTCTCGGTCTCCTCCTTGAAGGTGGTCTGCAGGATGCCTGCACGGCCAGCGCCGATGCCGGAAGCGTATGCCAGAGCAATATCCTTAGCCTTGCCGGTATAGTCCTGCTCCACGCAGATCAGAGAGGGGCAGCCCTCACCCTCGGTGTACAGGCGGCGGACGATGTGGCCGGGGCCCTTGGGAGCGATCATGATGACGTCAACGTTCTTCGGCGGGGTGATGGTCTTGAAGTGGATGTTGAAGCCGTGGGCAAAGGCCAGTGCCTTGCCCTCGGTCATGTAGGGGGCAACCTGCGTGTTGTAGATGTCGGCGCACAGCTCGTCGGGAACCAGCATCATGACAACGTCACCGGCCTTGGCAGCCTCCTCGACCTCCATGACCTTGAAGTTCTCATGGGTGGCAGCGAACTCGGAGGCCTTTTCCCAGTGGGCAGAGCCCTTGCGCAGACCGACAACGACATTGACGCCGCTCTCGGCCAGGTTCTCGGAATGAGCGTGGCCCTGGGAGCCGAAGCCGATAACGGCAACGGTCTTGCCGTCGAGCACGCCGAGGTTGCAGTCGGAATCATAGTACTTGTTGATAGCCATGGTGGTGTCTCCTTTTTGTTGTTGATACTTTTTATATTTGTAATTTTAATTGGGAAACGAAAATAAAAATCCGTAGGGGCGCATTCTATATGCGCCCGTGCAGTGCAGCCTACGGCGGGCGGATATGGAATCCGCCCCTACAGGCATTGAAAATTTACGAGCAGCTCAATGGCAATGCGTCCCCGGCAGGGGCAGCTGCGCCTCCCCGACCTCCTGCGCGAGCTTCTGCATGTGCTCGTGCTTGCCGCCGCGCTCCAGCGCGGTGACGCCGGTGCGGCAGAGCTCCAGAATGTTGTAGCTCTTGAACATGGTCAAAAAGGCGTCGATCTTATCCGGCTTTCCGGTCAGTTCAAAAATCATGCTGTCGGGCGACAGGTCGATGATCTTTGCCTTGTAAATGCTGGAAATCTCCCGCAGCTCGGCGCGGTTCTGGTTGTCGCACTCTACCTTTAAAAGCAGCAGCTCGCGCTGCAGGCTCTTGTCGGGGTCCAGCTCAAAGATCTGTCGGGTGACCTCAAGGCGCTCGGTCTGTAAAATCAGCTGGTTCAGCGCCTGTTCGGTGCCGCGCAGTGTGACCGTGATGCGGCTGACCGCGGGGTCATTCGTGGCGGATACCGTCAGGCTGTCGATGTTGAAGCCGCGGCGGCAGAGCAGGCTGGAAATGCGCGCCAGAACGCCGTTGCTGTTGTCAACCAGCAGGCTGATGACCCGCCGGGTGTTGTTGTTCTGTTCCATGCGTGTCGCCTCATTCCATGATGATGTCGTTGACGGTGCCGCCGCCGGGAATCATCGGCAGAACCTTTTCGTCCTTGCCGATGCGGCAGTCGATCCAACTCGGGCCCTTCTGCTTCATTGCGTCGGCGAACGCCGCCTTGAACTCGGCGGGCGTCGCAGCGCGGTAGCCTTTGGCCCCGAAGCCCTCGGCCAGCTTGACAAAGTCGGTCTTGCGGTGCGGGTCTGTGTCGGAATAGCGCTTCTCGTAGAAGGTCGTCTGCCACTGACGCACCATGCCGAGCACCTGATTGTTGAAAATTACCGTGATGATGGGCAGGTCGTAGCTGACGGCAGTGCAGGCCTCGTTCAGGTTCATGTGGAACGAGCCGTCGCCCGTCAGCATGACGACGCGGGCATCCCTGCCCAGCGCCATCTGTGCGCCGATGGCCGCGCCGTAGCCGAAGCCCATTGTGCCCAGACCGCCGCTGGTCAGGAAGCCGCGGGATTTCGTGTGGTGCAGATACTGCGCTGCCCACATCTGGTGCTGGCCGACGTCGGTGACGTAAACGGCCTCGGGACCTGCCTGATTGCAAATCTCATCAATGATCTGGTGCGGCTTCAGCTCGGTGTCGCTGTCCACAGGCTTGTAGTCGTTCTTCTGCCAGCCGCGGATCTGCTCCATCCAGAGCTTGTGCTCGGTCTTTTCGACGTAGGGCAGAATGGCCTGCAAAATGTAGCTGGCGTCGCCGGTCAGGCTTAAATCGACGTCCACATTCTTGCCCAGCTCGCTGGGGTCAATGTCGATCTGGATGATTTTCGCGCGCTTGGCAAAGCTGTCGGGGTTCAGCGCCACGCGGTCACTGAACCGTGTGCCCACGGCGATGACCAAATCGGCCTCGTCAATGGCTTTGTTGGCGGCGTAGCAGCCGTGCATACCCAGCAGCCCTAAGTTGTGCGGCTCACCGTAGCTGAGGACACCGGCGGCCATCAGGGTGTAGGTGGCGGGCATGCCGGTCTTTTCCAGCAAATCGCGCAGGGGCTGGCAGCCCGCCGCGCTGCGGACGCCGCCGCCGAAGTAGACGATCGGGCGCTCCGACGCGTTGATCATCTGAGCGGCCTTTTTGACGTCCTCCTCATTATACCGGGTCACGGTGCGGATGAGCTCGGGAGCCTTGGGGGTGAACTCACAGGAGGCAGCCGTGATGTCCTTGGGAATATCGACGAGGACGGGACCCTTGCGGCCCGACTGCGCAATGCGGAAGGCTGCGCGCATCGTGTCGGCCAGGTCCTCGACCCGGCGCACCGTGTAGTTGTGCTTCGTGATGGGCATCGTGATGCCCTCAATGTAGGCCTCCTGGAAGGAGTCCTTGCCCAGCAGCGTTGTGGCGACGTTGCCGGTGAAGGCGACCATCGGCACGCTGTCCATGTAGGCTGTGGCAATGCCGGTGACGAGGTTCGTGGCACCGGGGCCGCTGGTGGCCAGCACGACGCCGGTGCGGCCCGTGGCGCGGGCGTAGCCGTCCGCCGCGTGGGACGCGCCCTGCTCATGGGCGGTCAGCACATGGCGGATGCGGTCCGAGTTTTTATAAAGTTCATCGTACAGATTCAACACTGCGCCGCCGGGATAGCCGAACAGGGTGTCAACGCCCTGCTCGACCAGCACTTCGACGAAGATCTGTGAACCGGTCAATTTCATGTTTCTGCTCCTTCCTGGTTTTAGCACGGCCTGCCGGGGGTCTGTAGGGCGGGGTGACCTCACCCCGCCGCGGCGGCCTCCCGTAAGAGAGGCAAAGGATAAAACAAAACAGGCTTTGCCCCTTGTATTCCAAGAGACAAAGCCTGTATATAGCTCTGCGGTACCACTCTTATTGGGGCGGTGCCCCCACCTCATGGGCCTCCAACAAGGCCCGGCACTGTAACGGGTGCGCCCGTACCGCCCTACTGTGATTTCGGGCGGTCTGCTCCGGGATCAGTTCGCGGTCTGCTGCCCTGCTGCCTTGCACCGACCGGCAGCTCTCTGCAGGGTGCGGGACCGTTACTAACTTCCCATCCACGCATTGTCTGGATGTGTGATAAACTATACCGTACTTTTGCGCGTTTGTCAAGACTTGCTTGAAAATTCTGCAACAAATCTTGCAACTTTTTGCCACGGCGTTTATACTGGTGGTAAAGAGTGTATCTCTTGGGAAAGGAATATGAATATGCTTCGTAATGAATGGCTGGCCCATCTGGATGGGCTTGTGGTGTTCCGCGGCCTGCTGGCGGCGGAGCCGCTGCGCTCTCTGCACGCGGCGCTGGCGGCGGATGAGGACGCCCTGACGGGCGCTGTCGCCGCGTTTGAGGCGGCGCTGTTTGCCCGCGGCCCCAACTGGACCGAGGCCCTGCTGGATGCCGTGCTCGAGGAGGAAAACCTCTGCCTGCGTGTGGCAGCCGGGCAGGATGCCGGGCCCGTGCTGGAGACTGCGCTGAACAGCGAGCTGAACTTTTTGCAGACGCTTGGCCGTGCGCCGCTGGACGAGGTGTTCCCCGGCGCGGCAGTGTTCCTGCCGCGGTGGGAGACAACGCCCGACGCCGACTACCACGCGGCCTATGAGGCGCGCCGTGCGGCCATGGGCCAGAAGGGCTACGGCATGTTTGCCCGCCACCATGTCTTTGCACTGGAGGACGGGCATCTGGTGCCGGTGCGCTACCCCGACCCGCAGCGTCTGAGCGAGCTGCCCGGCTACGAGCAGGAGCGCGAGAAGGTCATTGCCAACACCCGCGCCCTGCTGGAGGGCCGCCCGGCCAATAACGTGCTGCTCTACGGCGATGCAGGCACGGGCAAGTCCAGCACGGTCAAGGCGATTGCCAACGAGTTTGCGCCCGACGGCCTGCGCCTGATCGAGGTGAAGAAGAACCAGCTCTACCAGATCCCCGCCCTGATGGACGAGCTGGCTAAGAATCCGCTGAAATTCATCCTCTTTATTGATGACTTGAGCTTTGCCTCTAACGATGACAACTTTGCGGCGCTGAAGGCGATCCTGGAAGGCGGCGTCGGCGGGCGCAGCCATAATGTGGCGGTCTACGCCACAAGCAACCGCCGCCACCTCGTCAAGGAGACGATGGCGGACCGCAGCGGCGACGACCTGCACGCAATGGACACCCGGCAGGAGCTTATGAGCCTGTCGGCCCGGTTCGGCCTGACGGTGACGTTCCAGCAGCCTGACAAGGACCGCTATGACCGCATCCTGCTGGAGCTGGCGAAGCAGTACAATGTCCAGATGCCCAGCGACCAGCTCTTTATCAAGGGTGCCGCCTTTGCCCTGCGTGCCGGTGGCCGCAGCCCGCGCGTCGCCAAGCAGTTTGTGGAGCTGCTGGCGGCGGGCGTCAAGGTATAAAATTTCTCTACCCTGTAGGGGCGAACATTGTTCGCCCGTGCTCGTTCGCGGCGGCAGAAACATCCGCGGGCGGATATGGAATCCGCCCCTACGCGTAGGGGTCGGCGTCCTCGACGACCCGGGAAGTCAGCGCTGCCGCAAAGCTTCCGCGGGCGAGCAATGTTCGCCCCTACATAGCATGAGAATCAGGCGCGCTCCGTCACCAGCTTAAACCCTGCCTCCGTCAGCTTTTGCTTAATGGTCTCGATCTGCGCGGCATCTCGCGTTTCGAGGCCGAGCTTCAGGAAGCAGCTTGTGATGGCCATGTTCGCATCGCTGCGGTCATGGTGGACGCTGACGACGTTCGCACCGCAGGCGGAGACAATGTCGCTGACCAGGCTCAGCTGGCCGGGCTTGTCCTCCAGCGCGATCATCAGGTTCGTCTTGCGCCCGCTCATAACAAGGCCGCGGGTGATGACGCGGGACAGAATGTTCACGTCGATGTTGCCGCCGGAAATCACCCCCAATGCATACAATAACATCATGCTGGATTCTGCTGATACATTTTTATGGCTATCTCCAAAATTCAAACTATGCAGCATACCTGTACGCGGATAGCAGACTTGTGAGAAGTAACTCGGCAATTTTGCCAATTGAGGAATATCACCCGGATTCTGTCCGGGATGAGTATTTATCCAAGCGATCCTAAACAACAAAGCTTCCTGAATACCAAAGTTGGCGTAATTCAGACTTTCATACATTCCACCGGCCTCATCAAAACTCTTTGCTTTCTGTTGCAATACATCACCGGCAAAATCAAACCACTCGGGAAGTGATTCGTGAAGTTGCTCCACCCATTCTTTTACTTCGGGAAGTTCATTTTGAAGACTCAAAGCCAATATTCCACCCTGACAAACACAGGAGGTCCACCAATTATGTCCCATCGAATTCAATGAGTGAATACGGGTCGGTTCCAACAGCCAGTCTCCCAATGCCGGTTCTACGGCTAACCGTTTCAATCCTTCGGCTATCTTTTTTCTTTCTGAAGAAGACATGACATTGTATGCAGCATCATACCCCACCGCGGAAAGAAAACTCTTATGAGCCATACCCAGTTGTGAACGCCATGCAGGAATACGTGCCATCATTTCCACATCTCCCCATGATTCGGCTTCCACAGTTTTCAGGAGGATTTCTTTGATTACGTCTGCATACTCCTTATTATCAGTCATCAAATAAGCTAATGACAAATAGTCCAATCGATTAAAATCTTTCTTTTGCAAAGCTTCATCTGCTGTTCTCTTAATATCTCCCCATGCTTCCTGCAATTTAGGTTCATGCTGCATACGCTGTTTCACTTGCTGTATGCGTTGTGGAGTATACAGTAATGAAGGATGATTTATTTTTTGTGCTTGTATATATAATGAAGAAACACACAAAAAACAGATAACAGCAATAATAGTTTGTTTCATGGTACTTAGTCTATTCTATATATAATCAGTTACAATATTATTCTTTATTGAACGTTTTTCAAAAATTCTTCCAATGCTGCATTAAATTCTTCCGGGCGTTCCATATTCAGCATGTGTCCGCAATCGTCAATTACTTTCAGTTTTCCATTGGGAAGATATTGTAAAATGGGAGGTTCTTTTGAGAATCGGTTGCCGGAAGAATGACCTTCAACAATTAAAGCAGGTACATCGGGATGATTCTTTTTCAATTCCTCGATGGCATCCAAACCAGCTACCACCCGTACTTCTTTGTGTAAAGGTTGCCACGCATCCCACTCATCGATCATTTGCCAAAGAGACTCACGCATTCGTTCCCGCTGACTTCCTCCTGACTTCATCAATCCTTCAAACCACTCTTTCTTCATCACATCTACCCCTTTCTCTTTCAAAGCAGCAATCTCCTTATCACGTACTCTTGCTTCTTCCGGAGTCATCGGTTCACTGGGACCTTTCGATTTTCTTATGTTCCCACTGGCTAAAAAAGCAGATAACATCCGATCCGGGAAGTACGCCAACATATCGGCAGTAATAAAACCACCTAAAGAAAGTCCGACGATATGCGCTTTTTTGATGTGCAAAGAATCCATCAAAGTAACTAAATCTTCAGCGTGTGTGAATTGATAGTCTTCCGTTTGTGAAGACGAAATGCCATATCCTCTCAAATCATAGCGGATCACACGATATTTTTTTGCCAGTACGGAAAATTGTTCATCCCACATACGATGATCCAAAGAATGACCATGAACAAAGATTATCGGTTCACCTTGACCGGCTTCTTCATAGTATAAAGAGCCATTTCCTACATTGACACGTCCTTGTTTAATGACCAATGAATTGCCTTTCAGTATTTCTGAAACGGTCCGCGAAATCACAGGACTGCCATAGAAAGAGGAAAAGCCGTCTTCCTTAGCGGAAGAACCTGCTACATGGGCAATAAAGAAGCCGTAAACACTATCACGTTTATTTATCCAGGGGTAAGCGCCAGCCCAACCCGGAGAACTGATTTGATAGGCTTCGCCCGTCTTCTTATCTATTAATTCACGCCATTCGCCCAATCCGTAGATTCCATTGTGGGATTGTCCTAGCCCTTTCGCTACATAATTATCCGAGTTATTCGAAGGGATTATTGCATCTTTCACTTGGTCGGCCTGCATTTCTTTTACAGTTTGTGCAGATATAATTCGCTTATCGTTATACATTCCATCGTGATAAATCATTGATAGGAAATGAATATAATCGTTCAAGGTAGTACACAGACCACCACCTAACATCGGGGCATGCCCGCCATCTGTATTTATCGGAGTAAAATGAGAATTCTTCATTTCTAATGGCTGTGCTAATAATTCCTGAAAAAGAGTTTCAAACTCTTTCCCCATTGCCACTTCCGCCATTCTTCCAGCAATCTGCATGGCAAGTCCTCCATATTGGAACCGGCTTCCCGGAGTAAAAACCGTATCTAACGGCAATATCTCAATAATGGCGGAATCCAGATGATTGTAATTATCTACGCGCGGTTCAGGAAGATAGGGACACACTCCGGAAGTATGAGATAACAATTGTCGCAAAAGGATTTTACCTTTGGCATCTCCTTTAAATTCCGGCAACCACTTCTCCACTGGATCATCCCAGTCCAAACTGGTACTGTCCACTACCGCTCCGATAACAGCAGCCGCCACCCATTTTCCGGCAGAGGCTACGTATACTTTTGTGTCAGGAGTATAGCTACCATAGTTCTTCTGAAAAATGACAGAATCATTCTTTACTACACAGATAGAAGCACCGGGATAGTACTCTTTACTCACCCAGCCTTGAATAACAGAATCTAATGAAGAGAAGTTATAACGACTCCCTTGTACGGATGATACATTGCAGGAACCTGCAATAAAACAGATACTTATAAAAATTATGATTAATAATCTTCCCTTCATTTTCGTTATCTATTAACTTCGTATTAAACACAAATTACACGAACTACGCTGTTGTTTGATGCAGTTATATTTGATGCAATTATAATTATAAAACCGCGCAATTCGTGTAATTCGTTCTTAAAATTTTCTATTTCGACTGCAAATCCCAATATACCACATAACGCTGATGATGCAAATCATAAAGCGGACGAATCACATCTCCTTGTTCTGTTGTAAATTTCAGGTCTTTTCCTGTACGCTGCAAAGTACGTTCCGGATGTTTCATATCTACTTTCAATGAGGTACGCAAATCGGCAGGCACATGGAAATTATAAGTATAATAATCATTATAAAGAGCAGGATTAGAGAAAGGTGCGGGAGCCTGCATACCTTCTGTACCCCGTTCTCCGGCAAGCACTAACGGGCCATACAATAAAGCCACTTTATTCGGATTATCGGGAGTGGCTTCCAATTCAATCTGCATCGGGTAAGTAGCCGAGATACGGTCATTGTCTTTCCAGTCACGGGTGATAGCGATGTAAGAACCTGGCTTTTGTTTTACTGCTACTTTTTTACCGTTCACAAGAACTTCCGCTTTTTTACTCCATGAAGGATATCTTAGATAAACAGTAGTACGAACCGGTTTCTCGGCACGAATAGTTAACAGGGTCGTTTCCTCTTTCGGAAATTCCGTTTCCTGGAGAAGGGTTACCCCTTTTTCTTTCCAGGTGACTTGGGAAGGAATAAACAGATTTACGTAGATTCCCTGGTTGTTGTGGTAGTAGATAGCTTCTCCATATTTAGCATGATTTTCGAATCCACTGCCGACACAACACCAGAAAGAGTTCTCTTTGGTACTATACAGTTTATGTGAACCCGAAAGTAAGGGTAAGAAATAAGTGACCATTCCTGTTTCCGGATCTTGCTGTCCCAGGATATGATTATATAGTGCCCTTTCATAATAATCGGCAATAGATGAATCGCCCGTCCAACAGAAAAGATGACGACTAAGCTTCAACATATTATAAGTACAGCAGGTTTCTCCGGTATAGCCGGTCAAGTGTTTAGAAAAATTCTTCGGGTCGAAAAAATGCTCCTTATCACTACTGCATCCCGGAGCAAAAGTATGGTGGTCAATCATGGTATGCCAGAAGAATTCCGAGAGCTTTTTGCTGGTCTCATTCTCTGTCAGTTCATAGTTACGCGCTTCGGCTATGACTTTCGGGATAAACGTATTCGTATGTTTGGTTCCCAAATCGTCCCGAAGTTCTTTCAACGGGTCAATTACATCATTATGGTAGAAATATTCAGCCAACCAACGGTAACGTTCATCTCCTGTGATAGCATACAAATTGTAGAATGATTCATTGACACCTCCAAACTCATTGCGTATCATGAGTTTGCGGGTTTCTTCACTAAGTGGTTTCAGTTTGTTATAAGCCCAGTCGCCCATTTTGGTCACTGTTTTCAAAGCCTGCTGATTATCCGCATACAGATATTGATCTATCAGACCGGAATAAAGTTTATGCAAGGTGTACCAAGGTGCCCAAACACTCTTTCCCCGGATATTACGGTTTATCAGTTCTTCGGGAAAAGCACTTAAATATCCGCCTTTCAAAGCGTTCTGAACTTCGGTCAGCCCATTGACAAGGCTATCCCCTTTCAACTTGAAAATCTCACTTCCGGTAGCAGCATACATCAAAGCGTAAGCCGAAAGCAGATGTCCGGTAGTATGTCCGCGGAGCTCACAGTCCAAGGATTCCCAGCCACCGAGTTTTTTCACTGTCATATAACCGCCTTCACGACCGGCAAAGACTCCGGCATTTGTCCGGAAACTATGTAACAGGCGACTTACGTCGATAGAGGTCATCCATGCGGAATCCCGCAACATATTGTCACGAAAACGACTCGGTAATAAACAGACGTCTTTCAAATCAAAACTTTCTACCCGAACAGGAGCCACTGTCTCTTTTTTCATTTTCCCCTGATGCTGTCCGGGGTACACAGATTGAGCCGACGATATAGCCGATACTGCCAATAATGCGATTGCAACTAAAGATTTTTGATTCATAATCATTCTTAATATCCTTATATTTATAGGATACGAATAAGTTCAGCCTAACACTCAATGTAAAAATACGAATTCCAACTCATAGTTCCATAATCTTTCATTTGTCAATTGCCTATTGATAAATGAAAAAACTCCGTTCTACCGGTTCGGCAGTCTGCACTTCTCCTGCCAATCCATATTGCCATGCTACCACAGTCACTTTCAACGGGAACTTACTGCGTGGGGGAATTCGAGTAAATATCAACTTGTTTCCCTCTATTTCTGCCGGTCCTTCTTTCACGTAGTAATATACGGGTAGCCCGCAATCGGAAGTTGCATGTAAAGAGATAGTTTCCGTGCCTTTCTTCACATCGTCAAGACCCGGGAAAAGAATATGCTGGCGTTTACCTTCCGTATTGCGATAGGGAATCCGGAAACTAAGTTCCTGAACTGTGCTTTTATAATGTTTGTCACCGTCATTACCGGCTAGAAGGCAAATATCTCCCGTACGACGCTTATTGTACATTCCCATACGGTAGAAACGGACAATAAAGGTTGTGTCGTTCACTTTCTGAACCGGACCACAGATACGGGTTATTCCAGGAGAAGTGAGCGAATGTTTGTCAGAAATTGCAGTATGCAAGCTATCCGTATATACAGCTTTCAAGTGAAAAGTCAATCCATCTTTTTCCGGCAGGAAGCGGGCGGCAACTTTCACATGGGATTTGGGATTATATGTGAGTAATTGCCCCTTTTGTACAAATCCCAAATATTGAGGTTTCTTCCCCCTTTCCTGTCGGTAACGG
>OGXC01002519.1_pt1 | contig 12205 bp, 9 predicted proteins | sample 1576201 | NCBI WGS metagenome assembly OGXC01 (sample SAMEA3541562, study PRJEB24748) | human gut metagenome | biome: human gut; feature: human-associated habitat; material: faeces | place: China | collected 2012 | reverse complement strand
CTATAAGGGCCGATAGCCCCCGGAGCTTTCTCACTGCAAATTACTTTTTTCATATATATTTCTTTTTTCTGTTTACCGAATTTCAAAGATAAAAATAAATTTCGAGTAAGATTGACAAATCTGTTTCTTTTTATTATCTTAGCAGCTGATGAGCAAGCATAATTACGACATATTCATAAGTTACCGTAAAAGATGTTCGGGCGACAAGCCTGAAATGCTACAACTGATGCTGGAAGAATCCGGATTCCGCAAAAGGGTGAGCTTTGATAAAGACAATTTAAACGGTCGGTTTGATGTTGAGTTGATTCGCCGTATTGATGAGTGCAAAGACTTCATTATGTTTATGGTGCCGGAGACGTTTACAACGATCCGCCCGCTCAATGAAGAAGCGGTCGAGACAGGCGAAAAAGCAACATGGGACATGGAAGAAGTGGCTTTCTACGAACGGATGGCATCCTTGACCTATGAAGAGTTTGAAACGGAAATTAAGCAGATCAGCCATACCGGAGAAATCGATTTTGTCCGGATAGAATTAGGCCGTGCGTTACACCGCCGGAGTAGAAACCCCAAACAGATAAATATCATTCCGATTGCTCCGCAGGAAAGTGAAAGCTATGATTTCGCCACCCTGCAACTACCACCGGACATTAGCGGATTAAAAGATTTTCAAGCTGTATTTTACAGTAACTCACGAGTAGCCCGATTCAAAGATATAAAGGGTGACCTCCTGAAACAAATGTTATCAAAACCTTCTTATGTATCTGCCAAATGGCTTGTGATGACTTTCATTGCTCTATCATTAATAGTAGCAGGAAGCAAAACTTATACTTCCATCCAAAGAACGGCAGAACAAAAACTGGAATTCAAGGATTGCCGCACTTATGACGATTATAGTAGTTTCATAAAGAAACACCCGGACAGTTCTTTGAAATCTACATGCGACTCCATCCTGCATGAATTCAATGCACTCCGGAATGACGGACGCGCTTCCGTAAACAACACCGGAAACAGGGATATAAAAGACAGAGAGAAAGAATGGGTAGACGTAAAATGGAATCCCACAATCACACTGCCCCAGCTCCGCTCCCTGATGGACATGATGAATAATATGCTGCTGATTCCGGCCAAAAACAAAGAATTCATCATGGGGAAAACTATGGGAAAAGGATATGACTCACCGCAGCACACCGTTGTATTAAGTTCCGATTATTATATGTGTAAATACGAAGTAACACGTTCGTTGTGGTATGCCATTATGAATGACTCCATTGTTACGGAAGAAGGCATGCTGCCTATGACACATATAACGTGGAATGATGCAGAGGCCTTCACCAAGAAACTGAACAAGCTCACAGGTTTACCTTTTTCCCTCCCTACGGAGGCGCAATGGGAATATGCAGCAGCCGGAGGCGAAAGCTATCCTTATGCCGGTTCAGACAACATTCGTGATGTAGCTTACTATGCCTCCAATGCTAATGAATGCCTGCATCCCGTTGGCGAGAAACGCGAAAACGGATTCGATTTATACGACATGTCAGGTAACGCCGCCGAATGGTGTACAGACTGGATGAGCCGGTATGAAAATACACGGGTCACAGATCCCCAAGGTCCGGCAGAGAATCCCGGACACCATAAAAAGATAGTGAGAGGAGGCAGCTATCTGGCCAACGAACGTGATATGGACATTCGCCATCGTAGCGTACAGACTTACGATACATCAGAACCACATATCGGATTTCGTGTGGTACTTAATCCTATTCAATAACACTATGAATGCAGAATAAAAATGAGCAGGAAAACTATTTTCAGAGTATTCATCCTCCTGTTTTTTTCCATCGGAGGGCAAATGAGTGCCAATGCACAGACAACGACACCCTTTGAAACGGTGTTCGACGCCTGTAAGAAAGCATGTGAAGCATTGGACGGCGGATTTGCCAGTGGCGAACAACTGCTGGCAGTAAGCAAAACGCTGCGTGATGCAGCCCCTATCCCATTAACCGTCAAACAAACCCAGGGCGATGTTTTGAGCCTGAAAGGACATCTGGTATTTGACTACGAATTCATTCAAGCCTGCGTTGATAATGAAACAATCTATGAAATTGCGGACAAGTATGCAGCAGAAGCGAGGATGAGAGGTGATAAGGACTCCGCCAACAAAGTAAGATTAGATACCAAAATGGTGGCTGCCGATCAGACCTGTACTTTCGAGATTCCGAGCTGTTCGGGAACCTCGCAGATAGGCTGTGTGGCAGAGGTGAATCGCTCTTTCAGTTGGAAAATAAAGACAATCGGTTATCAATCGAAAAGTGAACGGGAATACAAATGTAATGACAGTGTCCGGAAAGGTCTTCCTTTCCGTAAAGAAAAGGTTAGCTCGGACGAACGGTATAAAATCATCGTCTCGATCACCAATAAAAGCAAGAGAGACGGGAGCTTTGCCTTGATCTTATTTTAATCCACTAAAATCTCTATTATATGCGACAATTCATTCTATCTCTATTAGCCTGTCTATGTCTGACAGCCTACTCACAGACTGCAAGCCAAGCCGACCTACTGGTTGAAGAAGCTCAAAAACTAGAAAGTAAACAAGATTACCCAACTGCCATTACCAAACTGAAACAAGCGGACGAATTATATGTCAAAACGGGAAAGACACAGAGTGCGGAACGTGCTACCTGCCTGCACATTCTCGGCCGCTGTTATCTGAATCGGGAACGTCCCGAAGGACTAACCTATACACAAATGGCAGCAAATATGCGCAAGACCATACTGGGCGAAACAAATATCAAATATATTTCCTCCCTGAACAACACAGGACTCTACTACCTGACTGTTGCAAAAGACTATCCTAAAGCAGCAGAAATTCACAGCAAGACATGGGAATTGTGCAGTCGCATTCAACCCCGTCCCGAACAGGCATTCATGTTTCATATCAATCTCGCCCGCTGCTACATAGCTTTAGGAGAAATGGACAAAGCAAGTGCCATCGTAGAAGAGGAAATAGCCATCAGTAAAAAGATGTATGGCGAAAAGTCCCTTTCAGTTGCCCGTCAACTCCAGCAGATAGGTTCGTTGTACTACCTGTCGGAACGTAAAGACGTAGGGGTAACTTATTATGAGCAGGCCTTCAACATCTTTCCTGACGATTCAAAAGAATACGAGCAACTTCTCGATTGGATATCGTCCATCTACCTGGAGCTGAACAATCAGCCGAAAGTATTGGAATACATGAAATTGGCAGAAGCTCACAATAAAAAAGAATTGGAGAAGCCTTGCGACGAGCCCGTTTGTCTGACCGAGCGTGCACAGTATTTCGCCAGTATAGGTGACAACGACAAGGCAAGGGCACATTTTCTGGAGGCTTTAAAGAAATGCGATGTGAATACCCATAAGGAGATCGTTTTTAAAGTACGCCACAACTATGCGCAATTTCTCTCCGGAATACAAGATCATGCATCTGCCGGCGAATACTACGAACTGGCAGCAGACATCCTTCGCAACAATCCTGCCGAACAGGCTAAATTTGCATTGGAATCTTATCTGGGCGGACTCAATTATAGCATTGCCGCCAAGTATGAGGCCTCCAATCGTATGCTCAACCAGGCACTGTCGGTTTATGCACAGATGTTGCCGGACAAACTGGACAAATATGTAGACGCCTCCATTGCATTGTGCCGTAACTACGGATTCACCAAGGAGTACGGAAAAGCCCTCGAAATACTCACAAAAGCCGAAAAACTGCTTCCGACGGGTGATAAGTCAGATAAGATGGGGGAAATTCTGCGTTCCAGAGGCAGTATCTTATACCGACAAAGACAATATGCAGAAGCAGCAACAAACTACCAACAGGCTGCAGACATTTACAAAATTCTTCCCGGCAGTGATGTAAAATATCAGGATGCACTTAGCAGTCTGAATCGTTGCCACACCATGATGGGCAATGAGACAGCAGCCAGGCAGACAGAACAGGATGCCGAACGTCAACGAATGGCGGTTTTAAACAGGCTATTGAAAGAGAATCTTGAACAATTGGACGCTTATCGCCTGCAATGGGGAGAAGACGGTTTGATGTATGTCTCCGCATTAGGGACTATCGCTGACATCTACTATACCCAAGGACAGACCGACAAGGCATTAGCCTATATGGAACCTTTCCTCTCCGGCGAAACAACCGCGCTGCGTAATCTTTTCCGTCTCTCGAAAGCCGATGAACGCCTGGCATTCTGGAAGGATATCCGTTCCTCACTGGACAGTATTCCCCTTCGTGCAGCCAATATCGCCGCAACAGGTACACCTGAACAAAAACAACGTTTTGCCCGGTTAGGTTACGATGCATTATTGTTTTCGAAAGGTATTATGCTCAATTCGTCTATTGAACTGGAGTCTCTGATCCGCGCTTCGGGAGATAAATCCCTGCTCGACCAATACAACAAGGCTACCCTTATGGCGGAACAAATTTTATCCATGCAAAGTGAACTCCCGAATGCAACCAATCAGACGGAAGCACGGAAAAATATCATCCGCCAGAAAGAGGAGTATGAACAGCTGCAACTGGACTTGATGCGAAAATCTACTGATTTCGGCGACTATACCCGTTATCTTTCCGTCAAATGGCAAGACGTACAAAAGCATCTGCATGGAAACTCCATCGCCATAGAATTTGCTCTCATAGACGATGAACTACTAGCTCCGGACAAACACCTGGCCGCTTTTGTACTTCGTCCGGGCGACACGTCTCCCACCGCAATCAAGTTAATGAGTCAGAAATTGCTATCGAAAGAGATGCAATCGCCTACGGCTTTCACCACAACCGAAAACGGGGCACATTTCTGGAAAGCGCTGGATGAATATATCAGCAAAGCGGATACTATTTATTTTTCACCTGACGGGATACTTCATCAGTTACCTGTAGAATATCTTCCGTATGGAGCGGGTAACCTGCCGTTAGCATTCCAGAAAGCCGTCTATCGTTTATCGTCAACAAAAGAAATCGCACTCGACAAAGCTTCACTGAACTACTCATCAGCCGCACTTTTCGGAGGATTAGACTACGAAATGGCTTCAACCAAAGTTCGCAATATTGTTTCTACAGATCATAACTCCGGGAAATTCCGTAACGGACAGAATGGGTATCATGAGTTACCATATACGCTCAATGAAGTAAATAACGTAAATTCCCTATTGAAAGAAAAGAAGATTAAAACCAATCTATTCGTAGGTGAAAACGGAACGGAAAAGCAGTTCCGGGCACTCGACGGCAAAGCTGTTTCGTTGATTCACATAGCTACTCACGGAGACTATAAAGAATTGAAGCAACGTGAAGCCGATGATGCGATGAAGCATTGCTTCCTGATTATGTCCGGCGCCAATGCCACGGAAGAGAATAACGACGGACTGCTCCGTGCAGATGAAATCAGTACACTAAACCTCCGCGGTTGTCGTATGGTTGTTCTTTCTGCCTGCAACACCGGTCAAGGTACTCTTGGTGCGGATGGTCTTTTCGGTCTTCAACGAGGCTTTAAGAATGCAGGAGTACAAACCATCCTCATGACACTTTCAGCTGTTGACGACCAGGCCTCCATGCTTCTCATGACTAAATTCTATGAGAACATCATTTCAGGGTTATCCGAACGACAGGCTCTTATAAAAGCGCAACAGTACCTTCGTGAGAACGGATATGCAGACAGTAAATATTGGGCACCATTTATCTTGTTGGATGCAGGCAAATCGCCTATTCCTCATCCTTCGAAATCTTGAACCCTAGTTTCATAATCAGTTTCAAGGTTTCCACCGAAGAATTTCTGTCGTACACCTTTTCTTCTTCAGGTAATTCTTCATACGGAACCAGGCACGGATGCTGCTTCAACACATCATCCCGCTTTTTTCCATACGTCCAACCTTGTTCTATTCTGGTTTTCGACCAGACTTCATGAACATTCTTAGCCATCTCTTCTACCAAATATTCCAACTCCTTCGGGAGTTGGATATGTCCTGTATCCACCGGATTGGGAATATACTCTTTCATTTTATGATTCATTATTTATATATTAGCGGAACAATTTCCAATCTATCTTTTTACCACAATGACTGCAATAGATTTGGTCCATAAAAATAGACGCACCACATTCACAGACTTTGGCATCACCTTCATTCTTCAATTTTCTCATCAGCTCATTATGAAGAGCCGTATCGCCCTGTTTGATAATACTATACCCCAGCTTTTTCATCAGCTTGATCGTATCAAACGCCATACGTCGATCATATTCTTTTTCCGAATAAGGAAGCATGGAATAAGGCACCATGTCCGGAGTCTCTTTCTTCTCGTCATCCCTCTGCGGTCCATAAGTCCATCCCTCTTCCTGGCGCTGGTCGGCCCAGATTTCGTGCGCATTTTCAGCAATGGCTTCACGCAATTCAATCAAATCAGTGCTCAATTCAACATCTTCCAGATCAATAGGCCGCGGATTATAATCCAGATCAGGCACTTTCACTCTCGCAAGATACGCTTTTGCATCATTCCATGCCGCAATAAAGTGATCCTTGGGATAGGCCGTACTTTCCTCTCCTGTTGCAGGATCATAAAGCGTCACTTCCTCTTCATTTACGTCAAGCACTACTGCTGCATGATAAGCAATTTCCTCCTCACTATTTCCCGGCAACCGGCAACTATTTACCACAACAATCGCATCATGTCCGGCCTTGAGGGCACGTATGACACTGTCAATACTGGAACCATAACTGCGCATCACAATCAATCCGCGTTGTTCGAGCAGGCGGCCTACACTATGCAAAGGAGTTCCCCTCTCCCTCAACCAACTGTTATTCCTGGCCTCCTCCGAGAGTTCATCCGAATTATATTCAATCTTTCTACGTTTCAAAATAAACTGCTCACACTGGAAATCACAAAGATTACCTTCCGATTTGGCTGCCATCTGCGCCATTGGCAGGAAGTCCGTTTCTTCATCATCAGCTCCCATCATGGCATCCAACTGTTGAGACAAGATAAATTCCTCTTGCAAACTTTCATCAGTCGCCAGATATTCAAGTACCAAAGCTGTTTCTTCAGCATTCGTCTTACCTTCTTCAAAAGCAGCCAACAATTCTTCGGTTATCATATTTTTATCTTTTGTTTTCATACTTCTTCTTATCATTCATAGCTAAGTGAGCCAATGCTGCCAGCGCACGCTTTTTAATATTGTACAGATTAGCAACAGTTATTCCCATAGATAATGCTAAAAATTCAGGTTCGACCTCTTTGAGTACTAATTCCCTGATGACCATCACATACCGCTTATTCGACATCAGATCGAACAAACGTTCCAAATCAATCTTTGCGGCTATTTTCGATTCAGAGTCGTCTATTTCTTCTTCATGATTCTGCTCATAAAGAGGCTCTTTACTCTCGTCTTCTATCATCTGTTCACGTTTTTTCTGTTCCCGGAAAAAACGGATTGCCACAATCTTAATCCATGTTCCAATGGTGCTACGTCCCTCAAAATTACGAAGAACGGCAGCATCATTCTTCATTAGATGATAGTAGAGTTCGCTGATACATTCATCGTAATCAACCTGGTAATCAAATATCAGCTTAATTACATTGATAAACAACGGACGATATTTTATGTTGAAAAACCAATCGGTGATTTTTTCATCCCGATTGATTAATCCGTCGACTATTTCCTGATCTGTCATATAGTTAGTTCTTTTTCAATCTAAAACTTAGCTCAACCACACACTGGTCATAAGGGATGGTTTCCGGATATTTACTTCTTAAAATATCATTATCGACGATGCATTTATGCTTCTTCTGCTGAAAGTCTTTATCTCCGTCACACGTTACAAATCCTTGCAGTTCCATACATGCATTCCAACGCAAATGTTCGCACTTACTCAAATTATCAAATAATGTACTGGAAACAACGTCACAAACCTTAGAATAGTTCAATGTATGGGCATCACGCTGCGTCAGCTCAACCATCTCTTTCAATCTTTCCTTATTATCTTTGCCATCCTCTCCCATGGCCCCGGCTAAAAACTTTTTGGTATCGATATGCCATACATTAGCCCTATCCTGCTCTTCCTGATAAGCCAATTTAATTTGTGCATCCAAGCTATGCTTGTCCTGCAATGCCTCTCTACGCGCATTCCATTCTTCTTCCGCTGTTTGCTTCAGGCTTTCCTTCGCTTTCTTCTTCTCTTCAATTTCCTTCTCATTCGTTTCAGGCATTGCGTCAATCATAATTTTCTGATATGCATAATAAAATTCCTTTGCCAATACTTCAAGCACATCTGTCGATACCACATCGTACGAGAATATTTCTTCCTGCGCTCCAAAAGTTATGATTACATCCCGGGTATTGCCATAAATATTAAAATACTCTTTTATTTGCTTCAGCTGAATGGTGTTGCAACTTCCATTGACACGCAGATAAATCCTAAAATCATTGAAACAATCCTTTCTATATCGATAGGCATATTCGTAGAGATCAATCGCCAATGCCATCCCTTCATTATCATTTCCTATAGCAATTACAATATAGTTTAGATCATGAATGATTTCAGAGAGCTTTTCCCAAAAACGTTCGGAATGGATAGACATTTCTTCACACCATTCCAACTCATTTTTCCTCTCCTTCAAGGCAGGTGCTTTCATTAAAAAATCACCTTTCAATTCATCCATATGTTCATCAACCACATATATTTTTTGAGGGTTCCTATTGCCATTTACATCGATTAATGCCCCAAACTCATATAGAAAACGAAATGCATCACGTCCTGTTTCTCCAAAGCCAATAATCATCGACGTAAAAGGTTTCTTTACACAAGCCTTCGATGTATCGACATCTACAAAATTCACGGGGTGATTCCTCACATTCTTTTTTAATTGCAATACAGCAAGATTAGACGAGTCGATGATATGAATCTGATGTTTCAACCCATCACATATTTCCAACTTCTGGTTCTGGTTGTTCTTACGCGCATGGCAATAAATCTGAACCTGATTATGGACTCTATCTTCTTTACATTTCGCTATTTCCTTAAAAACAGACACCGCCTCCAGATTCAGTTCTTCATTGGGAGACAAGAAATAGAAAGTTGCCTGCGGGTACTTCTTGATTAGGTTTCCCAATCTCCTCAATCCGAGATATTTGTATAAATCAAATTCCGATTTGACTTTATCTATAACCCGGCCTGTGATTCCAAATTTAGAGTTAACCAGTATGCCGTCAAGCTCTTCTATCTTTTCTATAAATTTTTCAGTTCCGTCATGAGACGAATTAAAGAAATGACTGAATGTGAACCGGCCATGAGAACTGCTTTCATTAGCAGAAAGCAACCTCACGAAAATGAACTTACAATTCTCCCATCCTTCTTCATTCTTCCCCTTGGGCTCTGCCGCTTTTTTTCTTATGCTGTTAGCCAGCAATATCGCATTATCATTGACACCCCAGAAAATAAACAGCCGGCATTTCTTCTTTCTTGAAAGATTCGCCATACATAACCGCACCCATGAGATAAATCTGAATCCTAACAGTTTGATGATAAAAACCGCACTCACTATAACGGCCAGGAAATGTATCACAGAAAATATCGTCATGTAGAAAGGATCATGATGCAGATCTTCAGGAACCTCCAAAAGATCGGAATGCGAAGCGAACATTTCCATAGAAGACAGAGCAGACCTAAACGCCAACGCTATCGAATTACTGTCACTCCCTCCCTCATTAAAAGCATACCAATATATCAGGAAACCTGCAATAAATACCGTACCTGCAATCCATTTCAGGTTATCCACTAAGAATTTCCGTTTCTTAAAAAGCAGGTATACTAAACCTATCCCGATAATGATTAACAAAAGGGTAGAATATCCCCATTGATTTAAAAAACAAGGGTCTGTCGCGTGCTGTGCATTGCATTCACCAGTTTGAGAGATTACTGTGCTTAACATATACATATTCGATAGATTGATTATTTATTCTACAAATTTATACAAAATATTGAATAACAAACAGATTAGTAACAAAAAACCTCCTGCAAAACGAATTTTGCAAGAGGCTTTCTTATTTCTTCTTTAATAAGATTATTCAGCTTTTTCTTTATTCTCCTCCGCTGGAGCTTCTGCAGGTGCGGGAGCATCCTCCACCGGCTTGTCAACTTTCACCTCTTCTCTTGAAACGTTTACAGTCACATTTACAGAAGCAGGCTGTGCCTGATATGGCATACGGTTTTTCGGATCTGCTCCGTAAGGATTAGGACCTACCGTACCATCTGCAAACAACATATACAATGCAAAAATCCAACCAATGATAGGCACACAGCACAACAAAATCAGCCAACCGGATTTGTTTAAGTCGTGCAGACGTTTCACCCCCTGTGCCAGAGAGAACCAAATAGATGCAATCATAGCAGCAAGACCGATCAATAAACCAAATACTGATCCCCCAGCCGATCCGCTGGCAGCACCCAAAACAAATGTACCTACGCCTAGTGCCCATGCAATACTAGAAACTATACCACCAATAATGCCTGACAAAAAGTATTCGATTCTACGAATACGACCGTCAAATGAGAAAGGAGCTTTGAACATAATTTATTAAGTTTATATGAATAAATAAGTGAGTTTTTATCCGTGTTTCTCAATATGAAAGCAAAGATATAAAAAAAATTAAATAAAGAAAGGATTCGGGCAAAAAGATTGAAAAAATGCCCCATTTTCTGTAGAAATCACAATTTCACCCCATCCCATTGCATCACTACCACCCACTCTTTCGGTTGGCAAATCCCATGAAAACGGTGTGGAACCGTAGCAACCACCAAATCGCAATTGGAAGCTAATACGGTTCTTAACTCCTTCAGCAACATATCCATCCGGATGATTAAATGAAGATACTCCGTCATACACCGGATCACGCGCACATACTGATAAATACACATATCCTCTCCCCGTCTTATTCCCCCCAATGTTTTTGAGGAAATAGCAAATTCATCCATAAAAAATGCATTAATAAATGCGCTATCTGTATCCATTAAAGCCAATACCAAATTGCTTAAAAACTCATAAGGTTTTTGTTTTTCTTTCGCCATGTCATTCTATGATTAATAATTTTAAATTTTTCAGTTTATATTTGCTTTATCAAGTACTTTCCACATAGGAAAGTAACCCTATTTTTAATATACCGACCTTTGCTCCCGCTATCTGATAGTCAGGTAGCACAATCTTACAAAAAACAATTTTATATGAAAGTTCTAGAAGAAATCAAAGTCTCGGTTTATGAAAATGTGTATTCAAAAAAGCCCAAAGTCATGTCTTTCCTTGAAGTCATTATTATGTGTATTCATCCTGTTTATGCAACGATTATCAATACCATCCGTAGATATTATGCAGATGGAGATCATGCTGCCGCACAGAAATTGAAAAATCAACTCCCTTGCTTCACTCCGGCAGGTACATTCAATGGAGCGCATGCTATCAAACGCTTCCTCCTCCCCAGTCATATTGTCGGACTCGATTATGATCACGTAAAAAATCGTCTGGAAGTCATTCAACGTTGCGCGGCAGACCCGCATACGGTAGCGGCCATAGAAAGTCCGACCGACGGTGTGAAAGTCTTCGCCTATGTAGAAGATATCGAAGGCCGCCATCGTGAAGGTCAGCAATTGGTGAGCCGTTACTACAATCAGTTGCTGGGTCTGGAGAGTGATCCGGCGTGCAAGGACGAAAGCCGTCTGTGTTATTTCAGTTATTCTCCCAATGGATACGTTGCCAGTCTCTATCAGGCATTTACTTTGGAACCATTAATGAGAAAAGAAGAAAACTCCTCTTCCAAAAATGAAAAACTTCCTCCTTTCCCCCTCCAAAACAACCCTACGGAAAATACTTCTGAAGACGAAATCAACAAGTTCATTTCGTCCTATATTTTCCTTCATCCCTTAACAACCGGGCAACGCCATTCCAACGTGTTCAAACTAGCCTGTGAAGCCTGCCGCCGCCACTATCCGCAAGAAAGCATATTACGCGGGCTAACAGTCTTTTTCGAGCACACAGATTTTCGTGCCGAAGAACTGACAAGCGTATTATCATCTGGTTACAAACAAGTTAACAATCAGACATCCGCAACAGTTCCACCGGCTTATTCCCCCTGTCAAAAAGACATAAGGACAAAAATCCCCTATGGTACTTTAGAAAACTCCGATAGCACCGAAG